>Ga0181571_10000752_pt1 | contig 22141 bp, 17 predicted proteins | sample 101ome_17_FD_132440 | JGI IMG/M metagenome (GOLD analysis project Ga0181571, IMG submission 132440) | Coastal salt marsh microbial communities from the Groves Creek Marsh, Skidaway Island, Georgia - 101407AT metaG (megahit assembly) | ecosystem: Environmental > Aquatic > Marine > Intertidal... | reverse complement strand
TAGAAAAACCCATTGACCTAGGTCCTGACACTGGTAATCAATACTTTCCTATCCATACCTTAAAGTGGGTACGGTCTACTCACTACCCCTCTGCAGATTCCACTTTATACGACACGTATGAACACGGTCGTGCAATTGGTATATTTGGTAAGGGTAGAATAGCTAGTAACACTGTTAGACCTTCACAGTTTTTCAAAGGCAGCGTAGTCGATGGTGGAAGCTACAGTTATGACAGAATGGCTAATTATGAAGAGGTGGTTCTAACACCTTCTAATTCTGGTAGTTACCAGACAACTCCGTTTACCTTAGAAGACAAAACTGTAAAAAGTGCCTATTTCCGTCACGACTCAAGTACGTACAGACGAAAGCGCATGGATTTTCAATACTCGTTAATCAGTGGTAGCCAACTGGGCAGCGAAATTTACAAGTGGGATAGAAGCGTTAACTGGTTAAGAAATGATCCTGTTGTTGGAGCACCCAATACCACTTACTACGACCAAACCCGTAATATCAGTGCGTGGGGTTTTGGTGGTTTTGACTGGTACGACCAAGGTAGAAAGGCTCTGTTGATACTAAATAAAACAGGGTCTGATGAATATGTTAGATATGATCCTGTTAGAATAGCTGGTGTTAATCCAACAATGCGTCGTGCTAATAACGCAGGAGACGGCCACGGTCAGGAAATCTGGATAGATATTGACTTTGAGGTTCCGTATCAGTTTTTCCATACAGAAGCGAACGACCCCGGAAATGTTTTTGGAGCGAATAGTTTAAACACAGGGTATGCATGGAACATTACAAAAGCTCATTATAACTATATAGATTATGACCAAAGCCATTTTAGGTTCTCATACCTTGGTGCAACAATGTACCTTATGAACTTTAAACTCATAGACGATGGTAGAAAGATGGTTCGAATGTCGGACCCCGGCATAACACAAATTGTTCATAGACCGTGGAATAGGTGGGTTCCTAACACCTTAGACGAACCTAGTTTCGCAACTAACAACTCTTTCCAAGCGCAGATAGCCAAGAATTGTTTGTTCGGTCCCTATTCATATAAGAAGAATTTAAAGCGTGAGGTTGCGTTAGTTCAGAAAGAAGGTTACTCCTATCAGTCATATATAAGCAATCCGCAGCCAAACACATCCCGTTGGGGCGGTGCTAGGACTGCGATTTCTCCTGACGGCACTCTAGCACTTATATCTCCGACGGATTATGATGTTTCTAGTATAGAATTGTCCCTAGTCGATTTAACTACCAACACAATTTTGCGTACTATTGATGAACCTTCTTCGTACACCACACCTGCGCAGGAGTACCCATGGGCCTATCCCAGTGGAGGAAGAGCGATTGCTAAAACGGGTGGAGTGAATTACGGGCTAATAGGCAAAGGGGATTTTGACGAAGGTGGTTATGTAACTCCCACCTACACGAATAGGGGTCGAGCTTATCTATATAATCTAGATACCGGAGCTTTATTGCACGAGATTCAACCTCCTGATGACCCTGCGCTTTCAGGTGGATCCGTTCAGTTTGGTGGCACTGTACAAATGATTGAGTACATAGACAAATTCGGAGATCCGGGTCTTATCTTATACATTTCTGCTCTGGGTGATAATACAAGTTACGCGTTTGGTTCTAAGGCACACATTTACTATTACGACGTTTATAGTGACAGTTTGACGCTACTAGTTTCTCACGATCCAGATGATGCCCCTGATCCTACATATGGAGGCATGGGGATTTATTGCGCGTGTTTAGCGACACAATCTTTTGATTCTACTTATAATGATGTAGGGGGGAAACGCGACCCTGAGCTTTATGTTGTGTATACGGAACCTTATTATCCGGGCGGTAGAGACACGCAGTTTCCTAATTTTGGGAATAGGAAAGGACGCGTTAAGCTAGGCAAGTTGTCCCTGTCTAGAGGCTACAGATACGGTCCTGTTACAGCCAACCATTATGATGCCCTATCTACGTTTGAAGTAGACACTCCAAACGTTGTTCCAAGGCCAAGTAGCTTTGGCACCCAAGTCTCTATAGAAGGGCAAGCGGGTTATGGAATGCCTTATCAAAAACAAATCATCATTTCTGCGGTCCAGACCTACACTAGCTACCCAGATAGGGACACCGTTGGAGGCGTTTATATATTTAATGATTTCAACGACTTTGTAGGCAATCAAGTTACATACAGTGACCCCACAGTTTCCCCGCACGTTACTTTTACAGCACCCCAACCCGTCAAGCCGGGTTTGTATAAAAATTGGGAATCAGGGTTTTATAACTTTCAACCTGTTCTAGATGATAAGATTGTTATCAGTTCTCGGGATGTTTCAAGATTTGACCTGTATAACCGTGATGGAACGCACATCGAAGCTTGGAACTTTGGTTATTATCAAAAACCAGATAATTTTTCTTGGCTTGCAGATTCTAAGATACAAGCCCCCTCTGCTCTTTACTACGATACGGGGTCACTGACAAAAAACAGATTTTTCGTCAATTCAGTCGAGGCACGGCAAGATCCTTATAATGTAACTTATGGTGAAGGAACTTTGTTCCAATTTGATTTAGATAAACCCAACTTGGAGCGGGTGGTTTTTGATACACGAGTTCCTGATACTGAAACGTACTATTTTGATACTTTATATTGGTCTTATATGAATCAGTCGTTCAACGTGAGTCTTCTCAGTTTTGACACAGACCCAAGCGGTAAACGACCCATTTTTGCTTATGGGGTGGATTATGCAAACTGGGCAGCTTACAAGTATACCTATGCAAACGCAGACCGAGTAGGCTTACTGCAGCACAACGGTAAAAGAAACGTTAGGAGTGATTGATGTCTTTGATACCTCTAAAATTTCAGCCGGGAATAAATAGAGAGCTAACTCGTTCGACCAACGAAGGTGGTTGGTACGATATGGATAAAGTTCGCTTTAGGTTTGGGTTTCCGGAAAAGATTGCCGGATGGTTAAAAAGATCCACCTCCCAACAATTCTTGGGTCGCGCACGAGGATTAATTTCTTGGGTGGACCTAAGAAAAGAACGCTATATCGGAATTGGAACAAACCTAAAATACTATATTGATCGAGGCACAACACTTTTTGACATCACCCCTGTTAGAAAGACGCTTACCACAAGTGATGTTAGAGATATCCGCATAGATTTTAGCGGATCAAGGACCGCGATTCCCGGTCTGTCTGCGTCTTTGGGTGATACGTTTGTTTCCATTGGCCCTATTGTGCCTACAGGTGTTTCTGCTACGGGGACCGCAGGTTCTCCTGTTAGTAATACTAACGGCACTCCGCTGCCAGATAACAGTGCCGTGGTACGGAATATAAACATCAGTGCTGTAACAACCGAGATTGGGTCTCCTATAGGAACAGCGGACGACATATTTAATTTCTACGTTACTGGTGTAGATGCTACTTCGACCCTTGGTTCTTCACATTTGATTACGACTGATGATCAAGATGACCTGACCTTCTCTGTTACAAGCGGAAGCAGAATAGTCACTGCAACAACCACAAAAGAACACGGAGCAATTACCGGGGACTTTGTTGTCTTTACTGGGGTGGAGCCCACTATAGGCGGGTTTGATGCGGCTACCGCAGACGCAGTGAACCAAGAGTATCAGATAACAAAACTGTCTAACTTCCAGTTTACTTTCCAACTGCGTCAGACGAATAAATCCCTTAACGACATAACTGTTAATGGCGAGATAGATGACGACCTGTATCCGTTAAACTCTACGGTAACGACAACAACAGGAGGAGGCACACAAACAGTTGCCACTTTCCAGATTAACGTAGGCTCTAACATCAGTCAGTTGTTTAACGGTTGGAACGCAAACGCGTTTGGTCTTCAGGGTTGGGGTCAGACACAAGCGCAGGCTTCGCTACGTTTGTGGCACCACACTACTTTCGGGGAAGACTTGATACTTAATTATCGTGACGGACCCATTTTCTACTGGGATTCGTCCGAGGATGTTTCTACTCGGGCCGTGGCCCTTACGGACCTAGACGGATCGACCCGTGCTCCGACTATTGCAAAACAAGTGTTGGTTTCTGACCGAGATAGACACATCATTGCATTCGGTTGTGACCCAGAGTTCGACCTCGGGGTCCAAGACCCGTTGACTATTCGGTTCTCTACTTCAGATGAGGTTAGCCCGGGCAACAACTTACGTCGTTGGGACACAAGCACCGACACTACTGCGGGTGAGTTGCGATTGGGTCTGGGTTCCCAGATTGTTCAGGCTGTGGAAACGAAGCAACAGATTCTAGTCTTTACAGATACCACGCTCTATACGATGCAGTTCCTTGGACCTCCGTACATCTTTGGTGTGTCAGCGGTTTCCGAAAAGATTACAATCCAATCACCAAACGCTGCCGTTGCGGTTGACGATGTTGTGATGTGGATGGGTGCTAACGAGTTCTATGTCTACCAAGGTTCGGTACAAAGGATGCCTTGTACCGTACGAGACTACGTCTTTAACGACTTTAACTTTGACCAAGCGGAAAAGGTTATCGCAGGTGTGAATTCTGAGCATTCTGAGGTATGGTGGTTCTACCCTTCAGCAAACTTTGATGGTCAGGGGACGTACCGAAATGAAGACGTTGATCGCTATGTGATCTATAACTACCAAGAACAAACTTGGTCAGTAGGTAAGCTTAACCGCACTGCGTGGATGGACCGTGGCTTGTTTAACTTCCCAATTGCGGCAGGTACAGACGGGCATTTATACGAACATGAGAAAGGGTTTGATGATGGTTCTACAAGCCCTGCTCTTCCAATCTCGGCATACATTGAATCTAGCCCGTTTGATATTGGCGAAGGTGATAAGTTTATGATGATTAAAAAGCTTATCCCTGATATCACCTTCAAAGACTCCACCGCAGAAACGCCGTATGTAAACATAGACTTGTCTACAGAACAGTACCCCGGTAGCGGTTTTGACGCGCTGAACAGTTACAATCCGTTTTTGCGGCAATCAGACGGGACACCCGTTATAGCTCTTTCTTTACTTTCGGCTAGTGTTGGTTACCCCGAAGAGGAAGCGCAGTGGGTTACGGCAGAAGCAATGCCCGGCAGATCATTAGGAGATATAAACTTTAGTGGATATGTTAATTATTCAGATGGACTTGAATTTTTAAGCTATCACGCTTGGAAATACTACGGGTCTACTAACAAACCTTCACAGGATATAATCGACTACATAGAAGACTACATGCTGCCATATATGGAGGCTAGACTTGAAACTTATGTAGCTACGCCAAACATAAGCGGACTTGAGCCAGATTTACTTGGCAAGAAGCTGTATGAAAAGTCTAATAACCAATCAAATATTTACAAAGACCCTATTCGATATGGAGTTCTTCCTGAAAGTAAAGAAGGTTTTACAGATTACGTCAATCTTAGACTTCGGGGACGCAGTGCCACGTTTAAGGTTTCGTCCAACGAACTAGGTGTTGGTTGGCGTTTGGGTACACCTAAACTAGAAGTTAGAGAAAGCGGGAGACGTTAATGCCGTCGTTAAAACTAACCCTCCCGTACTTCCCACAGGCTCCCATGTCGTATGACAAGAAGTATCTCGACAGTGTGGTGCAGTCGTTTGCGTTCTACCTGCAGCAACAAAACAACCCCGGGGATAGTGCTGTATCTACCCTGAGTATGTTAAACCTAGCAACATATGCAGACAACGCAGCGGCGGTCGCAGGGGGTTTAGTTGTAGGGGATGTTTACAAGACGGCTGACGGTGATTTAAAAATTGTAGTGTAAAAGGACTTTGCTATCTGCTAAAGTGAGTTCAGTTATAGGATGAAGGACCATGTCACAAGATAAACAAATGGATAAAAAACAAGGGGACCTGTTAAGTTCTCTTGGTAGTCTGGTCGGTATGGTTGCGACAGGCGGTAATCCCATAGGAGCAGTACTTGGAGGGGGTCTTGGAACTCTTCTTGGTGGTGGTTCTTTGAACGACGCGATGCGATCAGGGGTTGGCAGTCTTTTAAGCGCAGGTTTGGGCGGCAAAGCCGGACTCGCTCTTAATGCAATAAACGCTTTAGGTGGCGGCGACGGTTCTAACAGACAGATGGGCGGTGCTCTGATGGGGATGTTAAATACTCCTGAAGGACAACGACGTGCGGCTCAAGCTGCGGCAATGGGCATGGTTGGTGGTGGTCCTACCGCAGCACTTACTGGAATCCTAACCGCAGGTGGTATGATCAATCCTAAAACAGGCAACATGGATCCGCTAGTAGAGGGCGTGTTCCGTACAATGCTAGACGAGCAGCGTGGACCTCGGTTCGACCAACTAATGTCCGATGGGGAGCAGCAACAATATAACACAGGCGAACGACTACCGAGTTACAGTGGGACCGTGGCCCCCGGAACTCCTAGCATGGCACCTAACCGTGCACCACGCGCTAGACCTGCCGTGAACTACCGAGCACAAGGTGGTTACATCGAGGGTCCCGGCTCTGGGACAAGTGATAGTATACCTGCTATGATTTATCAAAACGGTGGCCCGGTTCAAGAAGCTCGGCTCTCGGACGGTGAGTTTGTAATGACTGCCGACGCTGTACGTGGTGCAGGTGGTGGTAACCGAGCGAAAGGTGCAGCTAAGATGTACCAGATGATGAATCGCTTTGAAGGGATGGCATAATGGCAGAGGAACAAATTGTCAAAAGTATGGAGCTACTTCCTGAGTATCAGGAAAAGTTTCTAAAAGACCTTCTCGCAAACATTTATTCGGTAGACGAAGACGGCAACCTTACGGGGATTGCCGCTTTTTCTCCTTTATTTGGTCAGCCTGTTACGGACGAAGAAGGCAACCCGATGTACCTTATGGAAGACGGTACATATACGAGCGATGCCTCTCTTGCCCAGACCGACCAGTATGGTGAACCCGTTATCGCTACAGAGGGTGGCGTTGCTGCCCCTGACATTATTCGTTTTACAGACCCTCAAGTTAAAGCCTTAAATTTGGCAGATGAGGGTATTGGCGCGTACCAACCTTTCTTAGATCGCTCAGAAGAAATCTTTGAGGAAGGTGTGACAACTCTACAAGATACAACTGGGTCATACGACCCGACGACCTACAAAGATTATTATGACCCCTTTGTGGATGAGGTTATTGAATCTGCCTATAAAGACATCGACGAGCAAACAGCACAAGCGCAAGCAGGACAGTCTGCGCAAGCTGTAGGTGCGGGAGCCTTTGGTGGATCACGTAGTGCTTTGATGCAGGCCGAGTTGGAAAAAGCGGCTATTGAAAACAAAGCAGACCTTGGTGCCCGGTTGCGTTCACAGGCATACAGTGGTGCACAAAACCAAGCTATGTCAGCGTTTGAGAACCAACAGAAACGTGGACAACAAGCGGGACAATTGTTCCAAGGGCTAGGCCAGAGCATGGGTGCTCTTGGCGAGGCGACTCAGGGCATGGGTCAGAAAGATGTGAACGCACTGTTCAACATGGGTCAACAGGAACAACAGCAATTGCAGCGTGAGTATGACGTTGTACGTGCAGGCCAGTTGGAAGAAGCATACGAACCATTTGCTCGTTTTTCATACATGCGAGACATCTTGAAGGGTGTCCCATCAAGTGGCACATCTCTGTCCGCAGCGGCTACGCCACAGGCTAGTCCCTTGGGTAACTTCTTTCAGAACGCAGGGATCTCGTCGGCAGGTCAGGGTTATGGTAATATCTTTGGCCTGAGTTCAGGCGGTTTAGGTAGTTTCTATGGCGGGAACCAAGGGGGGTACTACAGGTGAATGGGGTCTATAATAGAAAGCTGTTTCAACCTACGAAACGCGCTGCTCGTAACAAACTTGCTCAGATGGGTGGGATCATGGCATCCTCTCCAGAACTTATGCAGGCGGCTAACCCTATGGCGGCGATGCCTGTAAGCCCAACTGGTGTTCCTAAGAAGATGAATCCGTTGGCCCCGCCTCCTGCACCTCGGCCCATGGGCCCCGGTCCTATGGCACCTAACGTCCCGGCTCCGACAACTGTCGCACCTAATATGTTAGGTGGACCACAGCAACCCAAGCCGCAACGACCTGTACAGAATCCTGTACAACAGCGAAAACCAACAGGGTATCTTGCAGGTGGGCCTGTTGACGTAGGGGCAACTCCGGGGACATACAGCATCAAAGACATGACAGCGTTGATCCCGGGTTTTGGTCTGTCGCTAAATCGGATGTTGAGCATATACGGTTCTGAGGCTGAAGTAGAAAAGAAAGCCAACGAAAAGATTAAAGAGGTGCAGAACGCAGCCTCTCAGGATAGCCCTGAGAAAGTTGCGAACCTGACACTAAAGGCTGCGGGTGAGAAACCAACAGAGGCTAACAAGAAAGAGTTTGCTAGAACGGTCTTTGGTATGAAGGATGTAAATGACATCGACGAGATCAACCGCCGCATTGCAGACGTTGCTATCGCGTCTAGTATTGGCAAAGGCCCTGATGCGTTTGCCCAAGCTGTTTTATTTGGTTTGGGTGAGTTCAAGAAAACTGCGTCCGCTAGAGCAGAGGCCGCTGCCGAGGCTGCAGGCGGTGGGTTCTTGGATACGGAACAAGGTAAAGCTGCACTAGAAGTGTACCTAGAAAAGATTAAGAACAACGAAGATCCTGCCACTGTAGAGGAAAACATGAATACCTCTATGGGTGACAACATCGGCACCCGTGTTCGTCAAGCGATCACAGGGGCACAAGGAAACAACACTCCGTCTTCAGGTGGATTTAAAGTTGGACAAGAAGCTGAAAATCCAGAGACTGGTGAAGTAGTAGTCTGGAATGGAAGCTCATGGCAACCGAAGTAAATAAAGTTCCCGAAGGTTTTGTACTGAAGCAATCGACACAGGGATCTGTGCCAGAGGGCTTTGTACTAAAAGAAGAGAAAGGGTCCTACCTTTCTGGCGATCAGGGCCTTGTCCCTGACACCTTCGAAGACATCGGCAAGGGTATCTACTCTGGTATTGTGTCTGTGCCACAAGGGATCGCGGAACTCGGTGCTCTTGGCCTCGATGCGGCCTTTGACACCAACACCTCTCGTGCAGTGACTGAAGCGTTCGAAGCAATCAAGCCAGAGTTAGATACAGCGGGTCAGGTGACGGAAGACCTCGTTGCATTTGGGGTCGGATTTATTCCTATTGCAGGTTGGTTAGGTCGAGCAGGTCAGGCTGCAAAACTTGCCAAGGCGGGTAAGACTATGTCTACCGCAGGTCGTTCTAAGTTTGGCGAGAGTGCTATTAAGTTTGGCTCATCCGCGACTGGTCAAAAAGCTTTGAGCACATGGGCCGGGTTGACAGGTTCTACCGCCGCAGCCTCGATGGGGTACAGCACATTGGTTGCCAGTGACGGACGCACTACGATGTCCGATCACTTTAAAATCTTCCCCGACGTTTTAGAAACGGAAGAAGACACAGGTCTGACAGGACGGGAAGAAGCAGGTCGTCGGCTCCGTAACAAACTACGCGTCGGTGCGGAAGACGGTATCATCAGCGGTGCGTTTGACACTGCCTTAAAAGGTTTGGGCATGGGTGCACGGGCCGTGGGCCAAACAGAGATGGCGAAGCAGACTGCGGATGCATTACGAAAAGCCCCCGGCACGATCTCTCGCGGGTTTATGAAGGGCGTAGATGCGGTAGACCGTTCGACCTTGGACGTTGGTGCTGCCCCAAAGATTCAGTCTGGTATGCAAAAAGCAAATCAGAAATTTAAAGAATACTTCACGGCTAGTGGTGGCGCAGACCCTAAGTTGTACGAGAGGGTGCAAGATGCTCGGGCTCGTGCAGACATGTACGAAAAGATGGGTATTGATTCTTTCAAAGAGTGGGAATCTGCAACCCAAGAGTTTTTAAAAGCCGGGGGTATGATGAAAGGCCCTTGGAACAAAACCCCTGCGGACGCAGAAATGCTAGAGGCTAGCCTAGGTCAGTACTTGTTAGGCAACACAAAAGCTTTGGATAAGTATGGTAACAAACGACTAACAGATGCAGCGGATCGCATGATCAACGTTCGCTCAGAGTTGGATGAACGCATCATCGAACAGCTAGAAACAGCGATAGGATACTTTAGGGATCCTGACACTGGGAAGCGTATGATGGACCAAGCGTCAGGTCGTTTCAAGCTACAGACTCCTACTACCCCTGCTCAGAAAAAAGCGGCGGCGGCACTTAAAGAGATGTTGAACGCGCAGAAGTCTCAAAACCACTACCTGCGTAGAGCGTTCGAGGTACACACTAATCCCACACGTTTCTATGAGGACCTTGATCTGTCTGGTCCGCAGTTTGATCAGGCCGTGAAAGAAGTGGCTAGCCACCTAGTGACAGGAAAGGGTAAGGCTCCTACGCCTAACGACCTACTACAGGCCCGTCGTATTGTATACGATTCTCTTGGATTGCAGAGTTTAGGAGGCTTGTCGCCACAGGCTGCGCTAGAAGCAAAGCGTAAGATCATCAAGGAACAGGCAAAGGGTAAGGGCTTCGGACTACTAGCCAAAGAACGCCCTGTTCTAAAGTCTATTGATGATATCTTTATCGAGAGAAAAGAGATACTAGACTACAGTCCAAATCTCCGGTCACTCATGAAAGAGATTACATCTCCTGAAGAGTTGTACAAACGCACCATCAACGACATGGCACAGGCTAGTGCCGCAGCCGATTTGTACCAGATCCTAGGCAGCAAGACCCAAGGGTTAGGTGTCGAGCTTGTGGATGCTATGGATATCATTGGCAAGGGAGGCCGTCCTTCTATAGTCAGGATTCCCGATCCTCGGACCATGGACGCTGCGCAAATGCAGCAAATGCAACAACCCTACAATGAGATTGCCCGGGACTTTAACGTCGGTGTTGATCGCGTTATCGAAAAGCCTGACGGTACGTTTGGTCCTAACCCTAACTACGTGACTCCAGAAATGATTATGGAGCAGCGTATGCAGCAACTTCGTGAGTTGGGTTACAGGCAGCTAGGTGACAACCCGGATATCGAACATGTGTTTGGTGGTTCGTATGGCGATCTGACAGGTATGTTTGTTTCTCCTGAAGCCTACGGCGCACTGACTGCTCCTCTTCGTCTAGGTACAGGTCCTCTTGCAGAAATTGCAGGTATGTTTTCAACCATGCGTAGCCTATCGCAGAAAATGACAATCGTGCCTAACCCCGGTGCACAGGTTCGAAACATCGTTGGTAACGGTGGTATGCTTGCGGCGAACGCTAACTTTGGACGCGACACTGACCTGTCCACAATGTTTAAGCTGTTCACCACAAGTCTTGGGACTTTGGATGAGATGGGCCTAGACCGCCTTGCACGGAAGCTGACCCTTACAGGTGTAGCCGACACCAGTTTGGTGACTCGTGCGTTAAGAGAATTTAAAAAAGCAGGTGAAGACGTAACTGTCTCAGGCAAGCTAGCTAATACAATAGACCTCTACACAGACAAGATTCCGTTTATGAAATTGTTTGAGAAGGTCTACACAGACTCAGACACATTCTTCAAGGGTTTAGGACTGGTTGGAGAAGAGCAGAAGTATGGCAACGCATTCAAGAATGTGAAGGTAAATTTCGAACTTCCTGAAGTACTAGATGCAATGATGCAGAACGGTTTGATGAAGCGTACTGCGGGAGACGCACTTACAAAAGGATTGTCAAACCTAGAGGTGATGGCAGGTGACATCGTCAAAGACACCATGCCGATCTACCCTCGTGTAGGTAAAGCAGTCAAAGCAATTGATATGGTTCCCGTCTTCGGTAACTTTACATCGTTCGCTTCTGAAAACATCCGTAACTCCGTTAACACTGTATCTCGTGGCCTAAAGGAAATGTCCTTTGAGGCAACACCTGCGCTACGTCAACGCATAGGTGATACCGCTGCCGACGCACTAGAAAAAGAGATTCGCGGCATTGGTTCTCAACGTGTGCTGTCGTATGTAGCGGTGGCACAGGTCATACCAAGTCAGATGACTAAAGCCTCCATGATGGCGACTGGAACTACCGACGAAGAGCTAGCTGCACTACGTGAGCAGTTGCCAGAGTACATGGACGGTCATGATCTTGTGATCCTAGGCAACGACAAAGAAGGTCGAATCCAGTACATCGATCTATCGTACGTAAGTCCGTACGCCTTTGTCCTTGATCCCGCTCGTGCGGCGTTGCAGGTATATAACGAAAAAGGAAAGCTCGGTAAATCCGAAGCAGAGCAGATCGCTAGCGGTGCATACCGTGGGCTCCAAATGTTTGTTGAACCGTTTGGTGCAGAATCCATGGTCTTCGAACGTCTCAGAGACGTACTACCGAGCGAAGGAATTGAGGGCTTGGGTCTAGGCCGTGGTGGTAATACTGCAACAGGTGCAGAGGTTTACTCTTCTGTGGACAGTCTTGGGGACAAGATTGGCAAAGGTACAGCGCACATCATGAACGGGTTGATTCCTGAGTATGCGCGTCTAGCCGGGGAGTTTAAGAATCTAAATCCTACCAGTTACCCAGACATGGTAGAGCCGGGTCGTGTGTATCGAGCCGCTGCGGGTATTCCCGGCAAACGTGGCGAAGAGTACAACATGTACAAAGAGGGTACTCGCCTGATCACAGGGTTCACTCCGATGCAGGTGGATCTAAAGAACGACTTCGCCTTTAAAGGGTTGGAGTATTCTCCTCGCCGTACCGATGCAAAACAACAAGCATCACAGGTCATTAAACGCGCCGACGCAACGGTAGAACAAATGGAACGAGCATGGGGCACGTACCTCGACAATCTCTACCGTGAGCAGTCGAAGCTGTACGCTGATATCCAGTCTGCTCGGGAACTAGGTCTGTCTGAAACAAACATCCGAAAGAATCTGATCAACAAAGCTAACCTTGGTGCCAAGGAAGTTAACATGATCATGCAGGGTAAGTTCTTCCCGACTGCCGCAAGTCGTGAGCTAGCCAAGGAGATTAACGAAGCACGTAGAGCCGAGGGCCGTGTGTTCCGTGAAAACCGGATTACGTTTGATAACTTTAACCGTATGTCGAGAGAACGCGTGGGCGAGGCACTAGGTGGCACAGATGTGAATCCACCATCTCCTGCCTCGGGTCCTGCTCCTGTGCCCTCGTCCCCCGGTTCTTTGCCCCCGGGATTCAGACTAAGACCATCGGCTCCGGCTCCCGCAACGGTGCCCCCGGGATTCAGGTTGAAGGAAAGTTCTCTACCGATGCCGCCGCAACCGAATGTTCAGACGGCATCGTCACAAGTGGATCCGGCACTGCTAGGAGATGATCCTGCTACGAAAGAACTAGCAGAACGGCTAAACCGAGCCTAGATCTCTAGGGAGGTTTCAGTGATTAACTGTATACCTCCAAATATCTCCACTAGGTCCTGTGCCTTTTCGCTCATCTCTTCATAGATTTGTTGGTCTGCCATCGAGGCAGCGTTCAGCGAACATGTCATGAAGTCTAGGAGCATTTCGATTTGAGTTTGATGCATCTCACGGAAACCAAGAGTCTTCATCCTTCTATACCTCCCCAATCATCTGCGTACTCATCATCTACTTTTGAGGGGACTTTCAAGACATCTGACAACCCGTTTTCCATTATGTCCTTGATCTGTCGTGCTTGATCGTCACCCTCTACAGAGAAGCATAACTCATCATGCACCGTCAACAAAGGGGTCAATCCTGCCTCGAAGCAATCTGCCATTGCTTTTTTCGTTTGGTCGGCTGCGGATCCTTGGATGAGTTTGTTTAAAGCCTTGTAAGTAAAGGCTCTTCTCAACTGGCCTACCCCTCCATATTTTTTGTTTGCCTCCTCTAAAGAAAGAGGTTGACTGTAACCAAAAGTCTTGGGCTCCCACTTATCGAAGCGACACACGCGACCTAGCAAGGTACGGATCTGTCCCTTTTCATTGGCACGTTGGCTAGCAACTTTTGCCAATTGGCGAACGAAGGGAACTTTCTCCTCATGCGTCTGTAATAGCTGCGCTGCATCCGTCTCGCTGATACCTAGCTGCGCTGCTAGTTTACCTTTACCCATGCCGTACATGATCCCTAGGTTCACAACCTTGGCTTCCTTACGTTTGATACCCGCAATATCCGCGACCATCTGGTGCAGGTCTACATCACCTGTATGGTACTCCTTTACAATTGTATCGACAATTGGGTGACGCAAGGAGTCAGGCATGGTTGCAGCAAAGTGCACCAAGAGCCTCGGTTCTTGGCTCGAATAGTCAAACGATCCCCATTTGGTCCCCTCTTCTGGCAAGAACAAACCCCGGATCATTTTCTTGATCTCAGGGTCACGCGCCGGGATTTGCTGAAGGTTTGGGTTCGAGGAAGAGAATCGACCCGTCACTGTGCCACCATCGTCAGAACGTAGTTGATGGAATTCTGTAAAGATACGGCCCTTGTGCTCGTGGCGTAGGATGGAATCGATAAACGTACCACTGGCCTTGTCGAATTCTCTCAACCGCACGATCATCTGTGCGATCTCATGCGGGTGTGCTGCAAGATAATTCTTAGTGAAGGACGGCACAGGTTTCTTTGACTCCGTCATCGGGTACTCTAGGTTCAACGCCTCGAAGACTTTGGCTACAGACGCACTGGCCCACGGCTCTATCTCCACGCCTGTACGACGTTTAATCTCGTCCTTCAGTTCTTGGACCTTGACACCTAGGTTAGCCTTTACCTGCTCGGCCTTGTCTAAATCTACACGCACACCGTTTGATCTCATCTTGACCATTAATGGAATTAGGCTAGACTCCAGTTTGTAGATGTGGTGCAAATCTTGTTCGTTGATGTGACTTTTCAGCCTATCCCATAATCGCAGCGTCAACGAAGCATCCTGTTCAGCGTAATCCCCGACATACTTAGCAGGAAGCCGCCACATCTCACCTTTTGGATCAACGCCCCAGTCTTTTGCCGCAGCACGTAGGACTCTCTCACTCTTACGTTCCCCTACGTAAAACTTGCCCAAGTTGTTTAGGCTGTAGGACAAACGGTTCTCGTCCACCAGAGGCGCAGCAACCATGGTATCGATAATCGGCCCTTGGACCTCGATCCCTTCAGCGAGTAGCCATCCGATATCGTACGTGGCGTTGTGGAATAGCTTGGTTACATGCGGTGTAGCCATCTGCTTCTTCATCCACTTGAGCGTAAACTTTGGATCCATGTTCTGCCCGTGCTCATGCCGAATGGGGAAGTACCAAGACTTGTCCCCCGCAGCAATTGCGATCCCTACGATATAACCATCCTTGCGAGGCCATCCCGGTCCCATCTCCATCAGGTTGGGATCTCGGGTTTCCAAGTCTACCGCTACAATCTTGTAGTCAGATAGGTCAGGATAATCCGCAGGACAGTTCCAATCCGGCTCGGGATTGTCCATCTCCATACGTTCTAGGAATGCTATTGTTTTTTTGTCCGCTCGGCTTCTTGCCATTTTACATGCTCCGCTAAATCCGCAACCATTGCTGCAAAGTGTTCTGGTGATATCTTAGCTACCAAGACCCCACCTTCCCATACATAAAGTCCGTCATCTCTTACAGACCAGTAATAATCCCACTTAGATGTCATAAGAAGCCCCCGGTCTTCCTTGTATGATATGTAGATTTTTCTTTGTTCGAGTTACCCCGACGTAGAATGCTCTGTGCTCATCGTCAGGAAACTTGTTCTTCCACTCGTTCGCCTTTTGAGGCTGTCCTGTGTAGACCACGCAGTTGTCATCCTCACCACCCTTCATGCGGTGGAACGTAGATACTTTGATCCGTGGCGTAGAAGTAATGTCCTCGCCGCGTCTCTCCAACGATTCGATGTACCGACGATCATGGTCCCCGAACCTTGCTACTTCGTAAGGGTCCCAATGTTTCTCTGCCAACATGTTAAACTCTGCGACCAATCGCTCATAGGTCAAGTACGCGTCTGGCGACACGGAATCCAACAACGACTTGGACCCTCGTTTCACTACAGCACCGTCCCCCTGTTTGCGAACGTGATCGTAAAACTTTCTTACAAGGCCCAGTTCCACACCTTCCCCTGCGCACAGCCTACGCCATGTCTTTAACGCCTCGGCACTCTCCTGATCTATACTGCTCTTGCCTCGAACAGATAGCAGGTGACCGTGCTCCTTGAGCGCAGTCGAGAATTCTTGAACCATTTGGTTTGTTCGTGCCATCACGGTCCATGAACCTTGTCTAAAATCTATACCGCCGAGGGATGTATGATATGAAATCCTACCCTCTTCCGATGTGGGCAGGAATTCTTTTTCCTGACGTTTGCTGATCCGACGAACGATCTTTTGGGACAAACGGTGTACCGATGACGGCATACGATAACTCTGACCCAACACGCGGATGTTCGAAGACGCGTTGAGGAAGTGATCGAGATCAACACCTGCCCATCGGTGGATCGCCTGATCGTCATCCCCTGCAATCAACACACGCTCTGCATATGGTGCGATCTTCTTGACCATCTCCCATTGCAGAGGAGTTAAATCCTGTGCCTCGTCGATGATTAACAGGTCCAGATGCGGTGGTATACCAGATTGTATATACAGTTCGATCTGGTCTACAAAATCGATCTTATGGTTCTTTGCTTTGTACAAAGACAATTCTTTATCGATACGTTGTAAAATCCCCGGGCTCAGTTCTCTGGCCTCGCTCTCGTTGTATTCCTGTATGTATGGAATCATACGATACCGAGCCTTGTCCAACAACGTGATGTATTTATCTCCGCTTGCCATAGCACTCGAAGAGAGCAGGATACCCTCGTCAGGATTGGCACTCGATCTACCGCTAAAGTTCATGCCACATGCGTCCCGCATAATTGCCCAGTCAGATGCGCCCATCATGTCCGTGGTCGAAGCACCGATTCCATGGTAGCCCCATGAGTGCAGCGTACGAAACCAAGGCAGATCCTTGGGGTCTAAATTGAATTGCTCACACGCACGATCTAACGCCTCAGAAATAGCCTTTTTTGTAAACGACACATAACCAATGCGATCTGGTGCTATGCCGCTCTGTAGGGCGTTCTGCACCTCTTCAATCAGAGTGTACGTCTTACCTGTCCCGGGCGGTCCAAACAATAGCTCAGAATTAGGTACCATTCTTTTGTATCCCCTTTGGTTTCTTCGCCAACCAGTACAACACATCTACTTCGAACCAACGAACTGCGCTGCGTTTGCCATCATCATGACCAAGTACCACAGGTTCAGGAAACTTTCCTTCTTCTACCCATCTATAGATCGTGGCGCGTGAGACCTTTAACAGGTCGCACACTTCTTTTATCCTCATCAACTTCATGTCTTCATTAGAACGGGATGTCATATTTATCTTCCTCTATCTCTACTTTTACGTCTTGTGTGTCTTTAAACTCTGGAACCCACCACACACGAGTCGATGACCTACTTCCATCCTCTTTGTAGTACATCAGGTGTCCGTTACACTTAACGTCTTTACCATTTATCTTTTGTATCCAGTTTTGCAGGTCACTGGTTTCGACCTTTTTAAAATCGTTGTTGCGTAGAAATTTCTCCAACGCCTCGATCTTAAAACTTGTCTTACCCTTGTCCGTCCAAGGTTTGCCGAGCAAAACCTCTTCTGGTGCAACCGCTCGAACATGGCTCGTACAGAAAGCATGAAGCAGGTTCTCAAACTTACCTGCCCACGTTAGTTCACGAGGCACTTCTTGTTTGGTTGCTGTTTGTAGCATCGAGTTAATTAGTTGCTGCCAATCCTTTGGAGAGGGTTTAGGCGGCATAACATCTAATTGTTCCATACACGCACGTTGCCACAGGTGAGGGTTTTGTAACTCTTCACCAGACAGTGTCAGGTTTTTACCATCGATACTCATGAAATACTTACGAGGTTCCGCTAGCATGATAGTAATAGCACCGATCTGAGGAACATCTTCAAGGCTCGACCCAATGCCATACTTCTGCAATCGGCATTTGGCCTTGTTACAAAAGTCTTTAAGAGGACACATGTCACACTGGTAGAAGTAGCCGTCTTTTTACTTTAACGACTTCTGTAACGTGACTATCTCACTAGCGGGTAGAGGCGGTTCACATAACTGCCGATTGTATTCCTCGTGATGAGATTCCCAGTCGTCAGGCCATTTGTTCTTACAGTACACACCTACATTAAACATGAAGATGTTTCTGTTCTCGGTAACCTTGCCCATTGACGCGATTGTCTGAAGACAGATTGGTCCATCGGTAAAATACTTACGTTCACCACCTAGATCGATCTCCTGAACCGAGGCCATAGAAACTCTTGATTTCTCTATGGCATCAAGAAACTCTTCAACTTCCAAAGACTCTAGGTTGTTTCCGTAGGCAAAGCGTGTCGGTAACTCTGCATTAAAGTATGGGATGTTGATCCCGTTACCTATCTGCTTCTCTTCCTGATTGACCTTTTCCTGTGCCGGGAATAATTCACCTGAACCACTAAATCCTAATACTGAACGCATTTCTTCCAGTATCTCACGAACCAAGGCACAAGATTCCCAGTCATTGAAAAACAAATACAGGTGCGCACCACCAGACTTGGAACGACAATGAACCAAGGGTAGTTTGAGATCTGTAATCCTGCGCTGCAAAGAGGCGTGATCTAGGTCATAGACATCAATGTCGATAACCCCAAACTTACACATGTCACCTTTAATGGGAACGATACCAACACCGCTCTCACCATCTAGGTGTTTCTGCATAAGTTCCTCGGTCACCTGTCCATGGACCGTGCGGTACTCGGCTTCGGTCTTACCCTTCTTGCCTCTGTCCCCGACACGCGTCACTAGGTAACCTACGTCAGAACCTTCAAATGCAGCTAACATTCGTTTAGCTGTTGTCATAACTTTCTCCCAGAAAGGGGGCGGCGAAAAAAGAGGAGGAGTTCGCCGCCCAGTTGGCTACTTAGAACGGAATGTCATCCGTACTCGAAGAAGAAGTCTGGGAGGGTCCTTCTTCTGGCGCAGCCTTAACCTCTCCCGCAGCTACGCTGTCACGGAAAGATTTAGCTTCGAGTAATAGATCACGGTTCTCAATCAACCCGACCTTCTCGATTTGGTAATTGGCCCACGAACCTTGGTCATTGCTTTCCTCGGTTGTAGTTAACTTCCACTGTGTAGCGAATACAGGAGGCGTGATCAATTGCCCTGTTTTAGGGTGTGATACCTTCTGCATTGCGATCTGCGTCTTCCAACGACGGCTGACCTTTAGCTGTGTAGACTTCATGTCCACCACAACAGGTTGGAACGATCCGTCTGGTTCAACTAGAAGACAGTAGTGTTGGTCTGACTTGACTAGTTCGTTACCGTTAGGCAACATCTCCTTCGCACCGTTGCGTTCAGTGCGAGTAAGGATAGGATCGTTGGCAGGTATCTCACCACGGAAACCACCACCCTGTTCACGAGGCGTAAACTCCAGATACTTTGTTGTCTGGAAACAAGGTATAACAACGACACCCTCTTCGCCATCAAAGTACTGGTTGGTCACAGTGTTATACATGTCGCCTGACGAAGCACCATCGATGTACTCAGCCTTCTTCTTGTTCAACTGTGGAGATAACGCCTGTAGAACCCGCAAGAATGGAATCTGCATTTCGGAACTGTCGAACGCTGCACCCTCCCCTGCGAAATCCATAATATCATTTAGCACGTCTGTGCTTAACTCTGCATTTTTTGTTTTAGCTACTGCACCCATAATCACTTCCTCCGAATTTGTGCTGCGTTTGCGATAAATGCCCCGAACATGTCGAGATCAATTGGTTTACCCTCTGTCACACGTTCTTTGACGAACGCCTTGAGTGTTGAGGGGTGAACATGTGTCTTGGTCTTTGGATCAAAACCACGCTCTTGCAACATGCCAACTACGTCACCTGCCATGTTGTCTTCGCCTTTACCAAAAGAACATGTGATGTCATTCTTAATAATGTCATCAAGATTGTTCTCACGGAGCCACGCGAACGCTTCATCCTTGCGGTCTTGTGGGATTGATGCATGGACCATCATCTTGCGTTCGACAGTTAGACCATCGACATCAAGACGCTCAACGCCCATCTCATCCATAAGTGCAGGAATGTTTTCCACCGATAGCTTGTGCTTCTCTTGCTTCAATGCTTTGAGGTGGTTTTCCGCATCCTCGATTTGCTTCTCGACGTTGCGGAGTGCTCTAACAAGATCGCTTAATTGCTTTCCTGTCAGATTGTCGATGTTGACCAATGCCTCGGTCTCATCGAACATATCATCAAAGATATCTGTCATAAGTTTTTTCCTCTTCAGGGTTGATTTATGGACCCCCGTGGTCCATGTATGAGACTATATAAGGAGGCTGAAATGAATTGCAAGTACAATTTTAAAACTATCCCATATAAACACCAAGAGACCGCATGTGATCTTGCGGGACACCGAGAGTGTTTTGGTTTTTTTATGGAGATGGGAACAGGCAAATCAAAAGTCCTGATCGACAACATGGGGATGTTGTATCAACAGGGGCTCATAGATTTTGCCTTGGTCATTGCACCAAAAGGTGTGTACCGAAACTGGGTGACGAAAGAAATTCCAGAGCACATGTCTGATGACGTACCGACCAGAGTAATTAGGTGGGTATCAGGCGGCAATAAGAAACAGCAGCAAGAGATGCGTTCCGTGAAAGATAAGTTTGATGGGCTGACCGTCTTTGTCATGAATGTCGAAGCATTCTCGACACTGAAAGGTAAACAGGCAGGTGAGTGGATGTCTCGTGCGCTTGGGGCCAAGGGCCTTATTGCTATCGACGAAGCAACAACCATCAAGAACCATCAGGCCAAGCGCACCAAAGCTTTATGCAAAATTGCGTCTGGATTCAAGTTTAAAAGGTTGCTAACTGGGTCCCCAATTACAAAAAGTCCACTTGACATTTATGCCCAAGCCGACTTCCTGAAAAAGGGTTTGCTTGGTCACGATTCGTTCTACTCTTTTCAGCATCGGTACTCCGTAATTCTGAAAAGAACGATGGGTGCTAAGTCTTTTAATCAGGTTGTGGGATACAAGAACCTCGATGAACTGACCGATATGATCGATCGATTCAGCTATCGTGTGCTCAAGAAAGATTGTCTCGACCTACCAGAAAAGGTGTACACGGCCCGGTTTGTAGAGATGACCAAAGAGCAGAAAGATATGTACGAGTCGATCCGTAAACACGCACTCGTTATGCTCGACGATGGAGAGATGACCACGGCTCCGGCTGTGATCACGCAGCTACTTCGGATGCAGCAAATTTTATCAGGTCACTTGAAGACAGATGATGGTGACATGGTTACGTTTCCATCGAAGCGACTAGATGCACTCAAAGATATCCTCGATGAGCACGATGGTAAGGCAATCATCTGGTCCCGGTTCCGTCACGATATCCAAGTGATCACCGACATGCTGAAGAAAGAGTACGGTGAAGAGTACGCTTCAGCGTACTATGGCGATACCTCTGACGATGAACGAAACAGAATTGTTCAAAATTTCCAGAAGAATCCTAAGCTGAAATATTTCGTAGGAAATCCTGCCACCGCAGGCTATGGCCTGACGTTGACTGAAGCTAACCTTGTAGTCTATTATGCTAACGACTTTAACCTCGAAACTCGGATCCAGTCCGAAGATAGAGCGCACAGGATAGGACAAAAGAACAACGTCACCTATGTTGACCTGATCACTGAGGGAACAATCGATGAAAAGATTGTTCACGCCCTCAAGGCAAAGATCGAATTGGGTGCAAAAGTTTTAGGTGAAGAGGCTCGGCAATGGCTGACTATGACCCCAAAATAACTAAGTTGTTAGAAGAACGTTGCACGGGTTATGCTTCCGAGTTGACCTGTGCCAAAGAAATATCCAAGTTAACGGGATTGGACTTGGATGTAGCTAGAGCATTCTCAAGGGGTTGGTCTAGAACCCAACCTCACGAGGTGCGTGGATATAAAAAGGAGTTTAAAAATGATACCGCCCGAAATGTTCCCAAAGGTAACGCGTAAATCAGACGATGCAGAGATGTGGGTACACATCATGAGTTTGGATAGCATCGTTCACATAGATGCAAACGTCTACGAACTGTCTATCGGAGGCAACACAGTTGAAGTCTTAATAGACGACCCGATAAAAACGTTTCCTTTTATCGCAGATGATGCTAGCATTCAGTAGTCACGATGACTGCTC
>Ga0181571_10000748_pt1 | contig 22186 bp, 22 predicted proteins | sample 101ome_17_FD_132440 | JGI IMG/M metagenome (GOLD analysis project Ga0181571, IMG submission 132440) | Coastal salt marsh microbial communities from the Groves Creek Marsh, Skidaway Island, Georgia - 101407AT metaG (megahit assembly) | ecosystem: Environmental > Aquatic > Marine > Intertidal... | reverse complement strand
CCGCATCTTGAACTAAACGTAAACAGCAACTTGGGCGGTAAAGAACGTCAACTTGCAAAATTTACTGATCATGTAAACAGTTTGTTAAGCCAGGAAAAAATCAAAGCATTTAAGTTGTTTACTAGTATTGACACTTGGGATAAACGTTCTGAATATATTCGTGACGGTTTAGATATAGAAGTATTTGAACGTAACTTGGATTATTTCTTACAAAACACAACAGCACCAGTTACATTTATGATCACGTTTAATTTGTTCAGTGTTACTACATTCCAAACATTATTGGAAAAGATTCTAGAGTGGCGTGAAAAATACAACAACATTGACAGCGGACGTTGGCAGCGTATTCATTTTGATACACCTTATCTAAAAGAGCCATTGCAGTATGACATAAATATCTTGCCAAAAGAAACATATATGCCATATATGGAAAGTCATTTAAAGTTTATTGAAGAAAATGTTGCAGAAGGTTATAAGACTGGATTTAGCAGCATGGAATACGAAAAGTTTAGACGTGTTGTTAGTTACATGAAAACAACTGAGTACGACGATCAGAAAATACATGAAGGACGTAAAGATTTTTGGAACTTCTTTAAAGAACAAGATCGTAGACGCAATGTAGATTTTGAAGCAGCATTTCCTGAAATGGCAGACTTTTTTGCGCTGTGTAAGGAAGCTAATGAAAGATGAACATTTAAAAGACAGCAATACATTTTGTATGTTTCCTTGGTTACACATGAATGTAACACCCAAAGGAAACATATACCCTTGTTGTAGCAGTGATTATGTAGAGCCGTTTGCAAACACCAAAGACAGTACGCTTGCTGATGCATTTAACAATGATAAAATGCGTCAGCTTCGTCTTGACATGCTTGCTGGCAGAAAAAACGAAGCCTGTACATTTTGTTACAAACACGAAGAAAATTCACCGCACAGCTTTAGAAAATACAGCCTAGAACATTTTTCTCATCTTTACGACGAACTTGTACCAAACACACATGATGACGGAACTGTATCTGAATTCAAAATGAAATATTTTGATATTAGATTCAGCAATATTTGCAATTACAAATGCAGAACATGTGGCAGTGAATTTTCAAGTAAATGGGCACAAGAGCACAAAGAACACGATGCTCCTCCTGCAGGATTTCGTGTAATACAACATGCTGACAAATCAGGTGCTTTGCTAGATCAAGTTGTTGAACAAATACCAAATATAGAACTTGCATACTTTGCTGGCGGTGAACCACTTATCACCGACGAACATTATGTTATACTTGAAGAAATGATTGCCAGCGGCAAATGCAAAGACATTGTGTTACGTTATAATACCAATATGAGCAACTTCAAATATAAAAAGTACGATGTGTTAGATATGTGGAGTAATTTTAAACGTGTAGAAGTTAGCAGCAGCTTGGATCATTATGGTGTAAAAGCAGAATACATTAGACACGGTACTGAATGGAAAACAGTGCAAGAAAATTTAAAAAAGATTCGAGATGTAGATTTTATAGATTATCAATTTAATTGTGTATTGAGTAATTTAAATTACGTTACACTTGCTGATTTTTTTTCATACATGATTGACAATGATTTGTTACGCAAACATGATCATATAAGCATCTATCATTTGTTAAATCCTGGCTTTTACAGTGCTCAAACATTGCCTGATAATATCAAAGAAAAAGGTACAATTAAATTATTAAATTTAATAAATCAAATCAAAGACGAATTTTGGTGTACACAACACATAGAAAATGCAATGAAGTTTGCTACCAGCGCCAGTCTTTGGAATGAACATGGCAAAGAATTTATACATAATACTGTAAGAAGAGATAAAATACGTAATGAAGATTTTGTTGCTGTATTTCCAGAGCTAGCAGAGTTATTAAATGGATAAGCAAAAGTTATTAAAAGAAGACGGCGCATTTTGCATACTGCCTTGGATACACATGCATGCCTGGCCAGATGGTCGTGCATTGCCTTGTTGTATTGCAGACAGTGATCAGCCATTTGGTAATCTCAAAGAAAATAGTATTGAACAAGTGTGGAACAGCGACAAGTACAAAGAACTGCGTAAAGCAATGCTAGAAGGAAAAAAGCTAGATACTTGTAAACGTTGCTACGAACTTGAAAGCAGTACATGGATATGGACACTGCGTAAAAACAGCAACGAATGGTTCGGTGACAAACATTTTGATTTGGTAGAAAAGACACAGCCAGATGGCAGCTTAACTGAAATGCGTATGGCTTATATGGATGTACGTTTTAGCAATATCTGTAATATGAAGTGTCGCAGTTGCGGTCCTGAGTTGAGTAGTCTACACGCACAAGAACATGGCGAACTATACGGCAAACACGAAATAGCAAACATGCTTAAAAACAATGGCAGTCCCGTTGTAAACATTGCAAAAGAAAATAACTATTGGGAAAATTTACAAAAGTATTTGCCGGACGTAGAAGAAGTATATTGGGCAGGCGGTGAGCCACTTATTACAAACGAGCATTACAAAATATTAGACAGTTGGATTGATTCAGGTAAAACAGATGTACGACTGCGTTATACTACCAACTTTAGCAACATGCGTTACAAAAGCAAAAGCATATACAGTTATTGGGAACAATTTGATGATGTACAAGTAAGTGCAAGTCTAGATGCAAATGGCACTAGAGCAGAATTTATGCGCCACGGTACAGACTGGCAACAAATTGAACAAAACCGTATTGAAATGTTAGAGCGTGTGCCGCATGTGCATTTTGAAATTACACCAACTATTAGCTTGTACAATGTTTGGAATTTTCCAGACTTTCACATGGATTGGGTAGAACGTGGGTTAGTAGATATCGACAAGTGCAGATTAAATGTGTTAACTGGACCTGACTTTATGCGTATTGATTATATACCAGAAGAATACAAACGTGAACTACGTGCCAAGTACATTGACTATAAAAAATGGGCATACGAAAAATGCAAAGATGAAAATCAAGTACGTGAAGTACTAGGACATATTGACAGTGTGTTGCAATTTATGAACATGGGTGAATACAACCAAGAAAAGTTAAACCAATTTTTTCAAAAAAATCACACATTAGATGTGCATCGCAAAGAAGATTTTTGGGCTGTATTTCCTGAGCTAGGATGGTTACGTGAGCACATTACTTAAAATAACACCAATGGCAGAACCCTATGCTTGTCTCACTTGGCAAGTAAACAATTTCTGCAACTTTCAGTGTAGTTATTGTAATCCAGGCAATTGGGCAGGTGATAATCGCAACAATGGAAATTTACAGTTGTATATTGACAATACAATGAAAATTTTCAACACTTACAAACAGCGTGGTTACAAACATTTTAAAATATTTTTCAGCGGTGGAGAACCTACACACTGGGAAAATTTTATACCACTTGTAACTCACTTAAAAGAACAAATACCGAATATAACTGTTGCTGTAAATACCAATCTGTCACGTCCTTTAAAATATTGGCAAGAACACTATCATTTGTTTGACGATATTGTAGCCAGCTTTCATGTTGAATTTGCAAAAAAAGATCGTTATATTGAAAATGCAAAATTTTTATGTGATAAAGTTGATTACTTGTGTACAAAAATGTTGATGCATGATGAACGTTTTTGGGAGGTTGTTGAATTTGGCGAACGTGTACGAAAAGAAGTACCAAATTACAATTTAGAATGGACACCATTGTTTGACGAAATGAGTGTTAATGCAGGTCCTTGGGAATACAAAGATCCTATAAAACAGAACTTTTTAGAAAATGCACAATTTGAAAGTGTGCAGCGTATAGACAAACCTTATAGAGAAAATTATGCTGTAAGTATGGCACACTATGATACCGGTATAGAACCAGTAAACAGCAATAAAATTATTGCCGCAAGACAAAATTTCTTTACTGGTTGGAAGTGTCAAGTTGATGATGCATTGTTTATTAATCCAAGGGGCGATATAAGCGGTGCTAGTTGCGGTGTAGGACAAACACACGGAAATATCACAGACTCGGACTTGACATTTGATCTCAAGCCTGTTATTTGTAACAAGCAGCATTGTCATTGCGGCACAGACATTATTATACCAAAAGAGCCTGTAAATGTTTAAACATGTATTGATAAATGGATGCAGTCATAGTGCAGGAAGTGAAATTGAAGGCAGTGGTATTGGAGAAGGCAACTTCAACAGAGACAACTGTTTTGGAGCACAATTTGCAAAAGGTTTAGATTGCACTTACACAAACATTGCGTATCCTGGTGCTAGCAACGACTATATTGCACGTACAACAATGTATTGGATCTTAGATAACAAAGAACTTGCAAAAGATACACTGTTCTTAATACATTGGACAGGCACAGATAGAACAGAATATTTTTATGATGAAGGTAAAACCAGCGCCTTTGATTTTATTCCATTTAAGCCAGATACCAATGTAACACATTTGCATCCTCAGCATTATCCTGATTGGGCACCTAAACAATGGACAAAAAATTTAGATGTGTTAAGTAATCATTTGTTTTTAAATCACACTACTTGGGATATAAACAGATACAACAATATAATACAAACACAAGAACTATTAAAAAGTTATGGTTACAAATATATTTTTAGAAACGCTTTTCAGTGTTGCGAAAATAAACCGAGATATCAATACTATATTGACAAGCTAGATAAAGATAACTTTTTGTATTGGGATAATGCAGAAGAAAGCTTTTACGATCACTGTGTTAATCAAGGATATAGTGTAGAAGGACAACAATATTGGCATCATAAAATTGAAGCACACACTTATTGGGCAAAAAAGTTACTTGACCTTTTTGTTTAATTTACCATAAAAACGTCTTAGTGTTTTCAACTGATGATAGTTGTGCATTAAATCCGGCAACATTTTTTTGTACATGCTACGCATTTCTTCAATACTAAACTCACTTATGTAATCAATAACTTCCGTGACACGCACAAGCCTGTCATCATTTAGTAGTATTTCATCATAGTCCTCTGGCCAATACTGTTCAAATGTTTTAAATCCCATTTGTTTCAACATTTTAAGAGTGCCTGGTGCAGCTACTTCTACAAAAGGTCTTATGCTTTTTATAGCGTTTAGTGTCTTTTCACTGATATTCGGCCATGGTTGTGTAACACGACTTTCATTTATAATAACACAAAAACATTGTTCGTATGTATCTAATGGATCTTGTGTTTGCCTTTTATTATATTTTATTTGTGTGTCATAATCAGGATCAGATTCACGTTCTCTACAAGCAAGTGGATTTTCAACTTCAAAATGCAACGGCACTAATTTTTGTAATTTTTCATTGCCATTTAATAATCCTTCGGCAACACTAGCATGTTTGTTTTCGAATTCTTGCCAATTAAACCACATGCGATTTTTCATTTCTTCTTTTTCTACATCGAAATAAAAACTTACTTTGCTTTGTGTAATCAAATCCTTGTTAGCCAAGTGACTTGTAATAAAATGCCTACTAGGATCGTATCTCCATGCTGCACTAAAAAATTTATATTTAATACTGCGTGACAAATGACTAATAGGAGGATATTCGTCGTTGGGTCCACATCCACGTTCATTGAAGTCTTCTTGCATTTTAAATCTATCACTGTACCAACTAACAAACAAATCTGTATTTTTTAATGTTATATTTTTGTATATTTTTTTATAATGCTCTGTACACATAAAATCTGTACAATGAACATGCAAATTGATATTATGCTGTTCTGCCCAATTATCTAAACTGTCTAATTCGTAACAGCGTATTTTTTCTAAATCTTCTGCCCTGTTGTTGATTTTTAAAATATGAGGTTCTAATCGATCTGAACCGTTTGGAATATAGTGTGTTAATACTTCTACAAACAAGAAATCTACTATCTGTGTTTGTAATATTTCTTTATGTTTACTACTAATGAATAATTTGTCAAGATTCTCAATATAGTGTGTGCCATTATATATAACAGTTGGATTAGGATTGTCAAAAACAAAACTTTCTTTAGCTAGATCCATTAAGCTTTCCATTTTGCTAATAACATTTAATGGAGTTCTAGTGCCATCATGTTTCACTAGTTCAGGGAGCAGCTTGTTTCTTGGAACAAAATATAATCCATTAAACCACTCTTGCATACTTATTCTCCTAATATCATTAAATACGCATATATTTATAGGAGTAAATAAATTTGCCTTACGTTTTTAATACAAAATATCCAATCCTAATTGATGAAGAATATGTTAACAGGACATTAAACTGGTATAGTACCGATAGTATGGATATTTATCCTGGAAATGTAAGGGATATTGGCCCAGATTGGCGTTGGAAAGGTGTAGAAATTGAATACAAATTCAACAGTCTGGGTTATAGATCAAAAGAAATTGACGAAGTTGATGATAATTTTATTTTAGGGTTTGGTTGTAGTTATACAGAAGGCGTAGGAATACATGAACAAGATATTTGGCTTCCAAAAGTTGCAAACAAATTAGGAATGGATTATGTTAATTTAGCAAAACAATCAAGCGGTATGGATATTCAAGCATATAATGCTGTTCTTTACAAAAACAGCGGGTTAAGACTGCCTAAATTGGTTGTTGTACAATGGCCGCAAATGTTTAGATATTCTTTTGGTTATTATGATCCTGAATTTAACCATACAGCGTTATGGGATAGAAGTTACGAAAAGAGTGTAGACGGTAAATGGTGGACAAAGAGGTATATTCAAGATCCTGGTCATATGAAAATCAATGTTCTTACATGGTATCATACGTTTAATAACGTTTGGCAAAGTCTTGGTGTACCGGTGGTAAATTTCAGTTGGGAAGAAGACCTAGTTGATGAACTGCAATACAGTGCTATTCCATGTAACTTTGTAGATCCTGAAGGTGTTGGAAGCACACAAGCAAGAGATTGTTGCCACGATGCACCTGAGTTCCACGATCTTACAGTAGAAAAATTATTTAATGCTAATGTTTTCTAGCTAAATCTAATGTGCAACAATGAAAGCAGCCGCCTAATGTACGTGCATGACGCAGTGGTAGCATAGCACATTCAATACCATGTGCTTCTAATGCTTTACGTGTTGGTTCTTGATGTTCTTCTAATACAACAAGATTAGGATTAACACTAAACAAGTTTACATTCCATGTCCAGATACTGCTGTTACACAACCCAGGATAATGTCCAGCATCTACAGGATCTGGTGCCCAAATAACATCCCATGTGTTAAACGGCGCAGGTAAAACGTCCATGCTTTTAATTCTGCTCGGATTAGCAAGTAACAAACCTTCACGCAAAAACGCAATAGTGCTGTCAATGTGCATATAACTGTAAACATTTTCCAATCTATGCACACGTACATCTCCTGGTTCCATAAAATCGTATCTTGGTTTATTAATAAAATTTTGTAAATATGCAGCACCTGCTTTGTTACCACTATTGCTTACCAAATATAATATGTCATCGTTGGCACGGATAGCATTAGCTGCATCAAAGCAAGGTGCTACTTCAGTTAGTGCAAGGCGGTCTGGATCACCTACACACGATTCATCATACAATTCGGTGCGGTCTATACGAGGGGGCGCATTAACACCAGCTATATGAGGTAGCATATGATGATATTCGTTTTCTCTTGCTGCCAAGCTCATAGGTGCAGCAAGTAACTTTTCACCGTGAACAAATACAGTATCTCTTGGACAATAGTTGTAATACTCAACATCTGGAGTTCTTTTGGGTCTTACAACCTCTACACCTTCGCCTTCTAAAAATTTAACAAAAGTTTCAAGATCTTCGTTGCTTTCTTCAACAACTTGATCAGGATATAAGCCAGACTTTACATCACTTACATCTTTTTTGTCTGCATAATTTATGCAACGCAAGCTTTTGTCCATCTCAGGAATACGGCAATAGTCTGCAACGCCAACTACAACCTTTTCTAGTGGATCCCATTCGTTTGTACTATAAATATTCATACTATATTTAAGGAATTATATGGGTAGATTATTCACTTTTGGTTGCAGCTTTACATATTATGCTTGGCCAACTTGGGCAAATATTGCCGCGGTAGATAAAAATTGCGAATTTTATAATTTTGGAATGGCAGGTATTGGCAATGTAGGAATAAGTCAACGTATACTTGAAGCAGATTGCAAGTTTAATTTTACCAAAGATGATAAAATAATGATTATGTGGACAAGTTGGACACGTGAAGATAAGATAATTGGATATGATTACGAAGCCGGCGGCAGTATTTTTGGAAAATATCCTACTGCTTGGTTGAAAAATAATTTTCATTATGCAGACATTATTGTAAAGAATTCAAATGCAATCATTGCTACTAATCAAATGTATAAAGATTTAATTTTATGGCAAGGCGCTGCATTTAAAAATGACTTTATGGAAGTAGGAAACATAGAATTTAATTCATTTAAAGATTATGATAAAGAATTTTACAACAGCTTAATTAAAATGTATGACGCAAAAATGCCAAAGTATGAATTTATTGGTTTTGAAGAGTCAGGTAACAAATTTAGCTTTGATTGTCTAAACGATAGCCACCCTGATATTTTAGACCATTTAAGCATTGTAAATAAAATTATTCCCTTGAAACAAAAAACAAAAGACATAACGGTAGAATTATATAATGAAGTTAAGCAAACCCTAACTTTAAAAAAATGTACTCGGATGGAAAAAGCACAAAAAATTATAACAAATATAGTGAATTCTAATTATAAAGATACATTTGCAAAAGCATATAGTTACGAAGCATTAAGTAGTAGGATAACATAATGAACACATTATACACATTTGGATGCAGCTTTACACAATACCATTGGCCTACTTGGGCAAACATTGTTGCATATGATCTTGGAATGAAACTAAAAAATTATGGTCAAGTAGGAATGGGCAATTTTGGTATTGCTAATAGAATACTAGAAGTAAATGAACGTATCGGTGTTAATCCAGATGATATGCTTATGGTTTTATGGAGTAGTTGGGACAGAGAAGACAGACTCAAACAAAAACAATGGCGTGGAGAAGGCAGTGTGTTTTCAAATGACGAAATTTATGGCACCAAATGGTTGCGTAGATTTTATGATGACAGTGACAAGGTTATGAAAAATGTATTTTGGATACACAGTGTTAACAAGTTATATGGAGATAAATTAAATTGGCAAGGATCTGGGTTTGATTACTATAGAAACGATACCTTTTTTGAAGAAACACCGGCAGGATTAAACCAAGATGCTCAAGATTTAATTAAGACATATGGACATTTAATGCCTGAAGTTTATCATTGGCTGGATGCAGAAAATAGAAATAGCTTTTATCATATGGCAGATGCTCATCCTGATGTAAAAAAACATTTAGAATTAGTACAAAATATAATTTATCCTACTATAGGAAAGATTCTAAGAAAAGAAACAGTAGAATTGTTTACAGAAGTACAAAAAAGCTTTGAAGATGCTAAAAGTTTTTTTAACAAACCTAACGACGAACCGCAGTTAAGTATAAAATTTTTAAAACGAAAATGGCCAGAAGTTTACAAAATGCTAGACCGTAGTGATTTGCATTTAGCAGATGGTACAAAACCGATTGGAATAGATTAATGAGCAGAATTTTTGCTTTTGGTTGTAGCTTTACTCAGTATATGTGGCCAACGTGGGCAAATATTATTGCTTATGATCAACAAAAACCTTTGTATAATTTTGGTGTTGCAGGAATGGGCAATGTTGGAATAATGCAACGTGTTTTAGAAGCAGATTTAAAATACAATATTACCAAAGACGACGACATTTATATAATGTGGACAAGTTGGAGTAGAGACGATAAAGTTATCGATTATCATTATCAAGGGCTAGGCAGTGTTTTTAACAGTGACAAGCATATTAAGTGGTATAAAGAAAATTGGAGTATAGAAAACGACATAATAAAAAATGTAACTGCTATAAATTTTGTTAACCGATTATACAACATAAAATGGCAAGGACATGCTAATCGTCCATATACTAGTGAAATTGATGGTTACAAGAGCCAACTTATAAAAAGATTTGCTAATCCTGAAGTTGAAGAAAAAATAAAAAAATTATACAGTAAAGGGCTACCTGATATAGAATGGAAAAATTTAGAACAGGACAAGTTAGCATTTAACTGTTTTCCTGATAGTCACCCTGATACAATAGAATATTTAGATGTTGTACAAAATTGGATTTATCCTGCTTTAGGGTTTGAACTTAGAAAAGAAACCGCAGAAGCATACGGAGAATTAGCAACTTGTGTGTATGATACATTTACAAGTAAAAAGATAAAAGATTTTAAAGATGCTGTTCCAATGATGAATGGAATTTTAATGCTACAATTTCCTCATTTGAATGAGTATCAAAATATTCAAAGTATATTTGACAACATAGACGAAACATCTGGATAATTTTTCCAACTCCAAATTTCGGGTGTTGTAGCAATTGCTTCTGGTAATTTGTCTAAACCTAATTGTGCTGTTTCCGGCGTCATATAATAATGATAGCCAATACTAGTTATATTTTGATCAGCCCATGGAGCATCTCTATGTCTTCCGTCGTAGCCCATTTTAATTAAAGCGTCTCTATCTTGTTTGTTATCAAGCAATATTATTCCGCCGCGCCCTAATTTTAAATGTTTACGGAACTGAAAGCTAATGCACATCATTGTGTTAGGAATGTAACTGTCTTTTCTCCACATAGTTGCTGCATCTATAATATTGTCTGTTACATGATAATATTCTGTCCATTGATTATCAGCAAATTGCCAATCTAAATTTAGCTTTTGCATAGTCATAGGTATACTCAAATATGTATGTGTAGGACATATTGCTGTTTTAACATTTTTATATCTAAGGCATAATTCAATTGCATGTGTGCAACAATCTGTACTTACTGCGTATGGTGCACCAAAAAAGTCTGCAATCGCTTTTTCGAATTCGTCTACTAGGTGGAACATAAGTATATTTATGCTGATGTTTAATGCCGAGACCGATTTATCAAAAATTTGGATAGATGGTAATTATTACTATTTTTTATGGGGCAATTGTTTTCCTAGCGAAGTCTATGATATGATGAAAGCAGAAATACAACCAAAAGGTTTTTATGTAATTGGACCAGAAGAATGGGAGCCTGTGCATTTGTTTAATGACAGTCTAGCATACGAAGCATTTAAATATTATGTAAAAGACAAAGGTATAGATTTTAAAATTATTGCAGGTGCAGTCGACGATGCTGACAATGTAAATTTTCATTTGGTAGGAGAAGAACCGTTTGAAAACCATCCTACATATTTTGCTCATGCTATTGTCGATCATGCAATACTAAACAATATACAACCATACGGAATTAAAAAAACAAAAATACAAAAGCTTTTTACAAGTTTAAATGGGCGGCCGCATAGATGGAGATGCGAATTTATTGACAACATGTACAATGCCAATTTGTTTGATTACGGATATATTAGTTGGCATGAATTAGATCACGAAAATGCCACTTACGAATACGACTGGAAATACTGGACACCTCAAAGGATGAGTTTTGATATCAATTGGGAAAGAACAGATGGCATGAAAGATTTGTTTTTACCACCAAATGAATTTAAAACCAGTGCAATCAGCTTGATAAGCGAAAGCAACACACAATGTTTGTTTTACACAGAAAAAACATTTGTTCCAATCTTTCATCAACGTCCTTTTGTAATTTACGGTGCTCCGTATGCAAACAAATATTTAGAAAAAATGGGATTTAAAATATTTGATAACATAATTGACTATGCATTTGATGATATTTTAGATAACACTGAAAGATGTAATGCCTATTTTAAAGAGGTTGCAAAATTAAAAGAAATGTCGTATAATGATATTGTTGACAAAACATATTCTAAAGTACAGCATAACTTTAACCGTATGTTAGAAATAGTAGAAAACAAAGAATACATTGGTGATACCTGGAATAATATTACAAAAAACAATCCACATCATCAATATCTAGCAAACTATGAACGTATTTTAAATATTGCTTCAACACAAGAGTATAAAGATTGGAAATATAAATATGAAAATTCTGTTAACAGGTAGTAGCGGTTTTATAGGACAACATTTGTTGCCACGTTTGCGTGAAATAGGCGAAGTTCACGAATTAAAAAGTGACTTAAAAATGCACTATGCTGTAAAAGAAGAAGTGGCTCACGTAAAGCCAGATATTATTGTGCATCTTGCAGCACGGACAGAAGTTCAAGAAAGTTTTTATGAGCAAGTTGAATTCAGTGAAGTTAATTATGTAGGCACTGTTAATTTGATTGAAGCATGTAGAGGTGTAGATCCTATGCCTTATTTTGTATTTGCAAGTACAATGGAAGTATATGGATGGCAACCTATCAGTGACGAAGTTGAACAAACAGGCACTTATGTAAACAGTGTAGCGTTTGATGAAAACACCCAACCTAACCCAAATGCACCTTATGCTGTTGCAAAATATGGTTGTGAAAAATATTTAGAATATGCACAACGGGCGTATGGATTAGAATTTGCCAGCTTTAGACAAACAAACAGTTACGGACGCAAAGACAACGATTACTTTGTAACAGAACAAATCATTTCACAAATGATCAAAGGCGATAGCTGTAACTTGGGTTATGCAGAACCATATCGTAATTTCATTTACATCAGTGACTTGTTGGATGCATGGATGGCTGTTATTGAAAATCGTGCATCATGTAAGGGTAATTTTTATACTATTGGTCCAGACGATCCAAGAAAAATTAAAGATTGTGCGGATTATATTGCACGACAATTAGATTGGACAGGCACAATTAATTGGGATAGTAAACCACCTCGTCATGGAGAAATCTATTGGCTGAATAGTAATCACAATTTGCTTACAAGCAAAACAGGATGGAAGCCAAAAGTGAGCTATGAAGAAGGTATCGAAAGGACTATCCATCATTGGAAACAGATTCTAACATAAATTACTGCAACGTAGACAGCAATTATATTACTCAGCCGTTTGGTCTAAAATACCAATACTACGGACACTGGAAAGCCAATCCGTCTGGAAAATATTTTTTTATATTGCATTTTCGTGATAGAGATGATTTTCCTTTTATGATTGAAGAGGCAAAGCAAAACGCTAACGTGTTTTTAATTTTACATGATACATTTGAAGGATATGCAAGACGTAGATTTAATAAAATACACAACTTTGTTGAAATGCACGATCTAAAAGGCAAAGTGTATTTTGCCAGCAGTTTATTGTCTACTGCTGAGGAATATAAAAATTGGCTTAAAAAAGCAAAATGTGAAAAATTATTTGAAGCATTTTATTATCCAGAATGGTATCATATAGTAGATAACAATTTAAAAGATTACCAATTGAAAAAATTCAAGTACAATAAAGAAAAGTATTTTTGCTGTCTTAATAACAGACATCACATGCATAGGATCAACTTTGTAGATAATTTAATAGAAAACAGTTTAGTAGACAAGGGTCTTGTAAGCAGTAACTATCACGGATTAGATGTAGACGGGTTGTACAACACAGAACACAAAGGATCACGTCCGCAAAATTATAATCCTCAAATATATGATAAATGTTTAATAAATGTTGTTACTGAAACATTCTATGACAAAGTATGGAATGTAACAGGCAATATATTTTTCAGTGAAAAAACATGGAAACCGATTGTATGTAAACAAGCCTTTATTTTAGTAGGTCCACGTTATTCGTTAAAATATCTTAAAGAATTAGGATTTAAAACATTTGACAGTTTGTGGGACGAAAGTTATGACGAAGCTGATCACACAAAAAGACTTTACATGGCTGCAAATACATTGTATAATGTCGTAAATACTTATTCAATAGAAGAATTAAATCAAGCTACTAAAAAAATACGAATGCACAACTATAAACACTTTACTACAATTAGAGAGCATATGACAAAAACATGTTGGTAAATTTAGACGATGTTGCATTTTGGATGGATGCAATACGCAACAGCGAAAATCATTTTGGAGTATTAGAAAGCTTTTGGAAAGGACAACTCAAAAGCAAAGAATGGCTTATTCATAACTTACACAGTTGTACAGACGAAACTATACCCAATAACATTGTAATACACGGCGGATGGAATGGTGTATTAGCATGTATGCTTTTCAATAGCAGTATTAACACAGGATTTGTTCGCAGTATTGATATTGACGAAAGTTGCGAAGAAACAGCAAACATGATTTGCAAGCGTCAAGAAATGATTGGCAACTTTCGTGCTGTTACTGCTGATATGTGTACCTATGAATATGAGTTTGATCCACAAATAGTAATTAATACTAGCACAGAACATATTACACAAGAACAATACAATACTTGGCTTGAACGTGTTCCTGACAACAGCCTTATAGTATTACAAAGCAATAACTATTATGATTTGCCAGAACACATACGTTGCTATGATACAGTTGAAGATTTTGCTGCACACAGTGGATTGTCATATATAGTTAAGCAAGAAACATTGGAACTTCCACTGTACAACAGATTTTTGCTGATTGGACGTAAATGAGTGTAAAAAACTTTATAGAACTATTTCAAGACACATTGGAAAAAAGTACAACACCTACTTTTTGTGTACTGCCTTGGATACACATGGCCACTAGACCCAACGGCGATATGAGACTTTGTTGTAGTGCTAATGCTAGCGGAGCAGGAACAGATCACACAGTAGGATTGGTAAAAGAAAACGGTAAGCCAATAAATTTTTCAAACACTGATCCTATGACAGCATGGAACAGTGAATACATGCGAAATGTGCGTTTAACAATGATAGATGGTAAAGTTCCGGCTAGTTGTACAAAATGTTTTGCTGAAGAGTCAAAAGGTGTTGTTAGCAAACGCATGTGGGAAACCAGTACTTGGATGGAGCGTGGCACTTATCTTGCTGACTTATTAAATGAAACAAAAGCAGATGGTACTGTAAAAGAGCAGCTAAAATATCTAGACTTGCGTTTAGGACATACTTGTAATATCAAGTGCGTTATGTGCTCACCTCATGATAGTAGTAAATGGGTAAAAGATTGGAAAGTATTAGAACCTCAATTACAAGATCCTGAAGTAAAAAGACAAATGCAATGGGACAAAGGTTCGTTTGACAACAAGTGGCACGAAAATGAAATATTTTGGGATCAACTGTACAAACAAATACCTTACTTAGAAGAAGTTTACTTTGCCGGCGGCGAGCCACTTATGATTGCAGAACATAAAAAGTTTATAGAAGAAATAGTTCGCAGTGGTTACAACAAAAAAATTAGATTACGCTATAACACCAACGGTATACTTGTTGATGAAGAATTAATTGATTTGTGGAAAAACTTTGAACTAGTTAAAGTTGGTGTTAGTATGGATGCAGCAGGTGCTAGAAACAACTACATCAGATATCCAACAGATTGGGATACTGTAGAACGTAACCTACATATGTTGGATAACACTCCTGACAATATTCGTCCTAGTATTGCAACTGCACTACAAATTTTTAACATTAAACATTTACCAGATTTTATTCATTGGAAAGTTAGTAGCAATTTTAGAAAAGTCAATACTGAAGATATTAAAGGTATCAAAGCAGGCGGCGGCTTGGTAAATATGCATCTTTTGTATATTCCAACTTTTTTAAGTATACAAATTTTGCCCAAAGAAGATAAAGAAGAAATAAGAGATTTGTTTTTAAAGTTCAAAGGTTGGCTAGAAGTTAATCACAACAGTCAAGGTTTTTGGGATATAAATCCATATGGTTGGAGACGTTGGGAAGCAATACTAAATCACATGGATGCAGCAGACAACAGCCACTTGCTGCCTGGCTTTAAAGAGTATGTAAACAAATTAGATGCAATAAGAGGAGTAAATGCAAAGGATGTATTTCCTGAGCTTGCACATTTGTTATGATACACAGTATTCGAAATTTAGATACAGATTTTACAATTGAGTTTGAATTAGGAAATGTTTGCAATTTCAAATGCAATTATTGTTTTCCAGGCAGCAACGAAGGCAACCGCCTGTGGCCGGATATTGAAAAGGTTGATAAAGCATTATTAAATTATATCAAAAAACACAATAGAAAAACAAGATTATATTTAATAGGCGGCGAACCTACACTTTGGAAACATCTACCAAGATTTTGTAATAATATTAAATCTGCACACGATGTAACAATTAATATTAGCACAAATGCAAGTAAAAGTATGCGCTGGTGGAAAAAATATTGGACAAGCTTTGATGTAGTAAACATTAGCGTACATCATGAATTTAGCAATGTAGAACATGCTATAAAAGTTGCAGATTTTTTATATGAAAAAAACATTGAAGTAAACATTGATGTGTTAATGGATCCTGGTAATTTTAACGAGTGCAAACAAATTGTTGAACAATGTAAACAAAGTAAAAATTTGTTTCCTATTATTGCAAAAACTGTAATTTTTAATGGTAGTCATATTTATAGCACTGCTCAATTGCAATATATGGAAAAATTTATAAAAAGATATCCTGATTTAAAATGGTATAACAAAGTAATGAAACGTCCTCATACACAATATATGATTGACGACCAACTACAAAATAACAATAGCTACTTAATCAACAATAATCTTAATCACTTTAAAGGTTGGAAATGCAATCTTGGTGTAGATTTAGTCAAAATAAATTCTGCAGGAGATATAAAAGGCAATTGCGGACAAAATTTAAATTTAAATATATACAATTTAAAAGGATTTGAAATTAAACCTGTAGTATGCGAGCAAAATACATGTCCGTGTGCAGGTGAAACCATAGTAACAAAATGGAAATGCAATGACTACTTTTGATACACTTATACCAGCAAAAAGAATCAGCTTTCAAGTTGCTTGGGAAAGCACATTAAAATGTAATCTTGATTGCAGTTATTGCGGCGACGGACACGACAACAGTACACAACACCCTGCATTAGCAGAATGTTTAGATACAGTTGATTTTATTTACAAATATGTAGATATAAAAATGCAGCAACGTCCTGAATCACAGCGTTTTGCAAATTTAAACATACAAGGCGGCGAAAGTATTTTTCATCCTAAAATTTTAGACATACTAAAGTATGTAAAAGAAAAGAAAAACAATTACAACTGGTATATGGGTGTAGCTACAATTACAAATGCAGTAATTGGAAAAAATTTATGGCAAAGAGTAGTAGAATATATAGACTATTACACTATAAGTTATCATCCTGAAGCATCTAAACGTAGCAAAGAACTTGTTAAGAATAACATATTGTATTTGAAAAATAAAGACAAAGCATTTGGTATTAGTGTAATGATGCATCCAAAACATTGGAATGATTGTATTGAATTTATCGAATGGTGTAAAGATAACAATATTCCTTATAATGCACGTCAAATTGATCATCATTGGTTAGATATGCGTTTTAATTACAATGCAGAACAAAGTGAATATTTGATTGGACGCAAAGTAACAACAAAAGACAAGTTATTGTATGGTCTTGCAAAAGGATTGAATCTAAGTAAAACAGGCAGAGCATGTTGCGGCGGCAATACACTGTGCGCCAGCGGTTGTGAAACCAATTATGTAGAAGGCAACAACTTCAAAGGCTGGCATTGCAGTGTAGCTGATTATTTTTTATATATTAGACAAGTAACTGGCGAAGTATTTACAAATAAAGATTGCAAAATGAATTACAACGGCAATGTTGGGCCTATTGGTTATTTGTATGATACTGATAGTATCATAGAAAAAATGCACAACAACGGAATAATATGCAAAAAAAGCAGTTGTTGGTGCGGGCTGTGTGCTCCGAAAGCACGTACAAAACAGTTGTTTATCGATGCCACGAAGGCAAGTCAAGATCTTCCCAATTAATAATTCGCAAGTCTTTTACTGTGCCTGTTTCTGGCTTCCATTTGTATATGCCTTCGGCAGCACGTTTATCAAAAATCGCAGTTACATGAGGCAAGTGTTCTTGCAATAAATTTATCAATTTATTTTCTTGTTGCAATCTGTACTTTAAAGGCAACATAGCAGCACTTCCTTCGTAAGCAAATATATTACTTAAATCTACAACTGTTCCGTGCGGATCGTCAGTAGGAATAATTTCTAATAAATCTTCAGGCGAATGCAATGGATCAATTAAATGTCCGCCTCCTACTGTATCCAGTGCACGTTGATTGTAATCATAATAAATTATTTCAGCGTCTTGTCCGTTTAATCTTTTTTGTGCAGCATCTTGATTGGCTATGGTTATAAGATATTTGATTGGAGTATTGTATTTGCGGGGATATTTTGCAGCTTGGCCTGTTGCTTTTGTATGAACGTGTTGTGTTAAGCAATAATTGTATTTTTGAAACGCATAGCTATCTAATTCTTCTCTATAAATGTAATGTTTGCTGTTGCGCTGTATTTCTCCGTATGCTTCAACAGGTAAATCCACAGATAAGAAAGAACTTATCAAATTCCAACCGTGTATTTTGTGTTTGTATGACACTTGCATTGTGCCCATGTTGATCCAATAAGGAAGATAATCGTCATGTAAATTGTCATGACTTCTAAACGGTGCAATTTGTTTGTGTGTTGCAAACGGCTGATCCTGTCCTACAGCAGGAGATCCTAGTTTTTTGTAATTTTTTAAATTTACACTGTAGCATTGATAGTGCAGTCCGTAATATGCATCACCGCCATCTAAAATATGTCCTAATATACCATCAAATACAGGATGATGTGCAAAGAATGTTTCGCCTTGTGTAAATTCTGTAGCAGCACTAATAACAACAGCATATGTATAATTGTTTGCAGCAGATTGTAGCATTTTGTCAACGTTGGTATCTACCCAAACATCGTATCCCATGCCTGTTACATTTGTAATTGTATAGTCGGCACGATTTTTTACAATTTCTTTTGCCATGCCGTTGTACTTGTCTGTATCGTCAACAACCAGCACACACAGATCTTTGCTTTTAAATTTGGCTCGATATATATTCATGTTGTTTTTGATAACTTCTAACAAGCATTTCGCAGAAGTCCTGTTTCCTATTTCCTAAATTACAATGTGCAATTAAGTGTACACGTTCTTCTCTACTCAAATTTACAACACTATGATCTCTAAATATGTTTACCATAAACATTTTACCAGTGTCAAACGGCACACATCCGGAATCTTTTAATGTCATATAACAATTTTCTGGATGACTAATTGCTACGTTTATTGGCAAAGGCGCATCTAAAATGTTATCCATATCAATAACCGGACTATAATCATTGTGAGGACTAATACTTCCTAGTTGTGCTAGTCTCATAAAACGGATTCTACTATAGCTTTCACTTGGAAAAACATGATCAAAAAAACTTTTTATATTTTTACATCTTTTACCGAGCGAAGTCCAACTGTATTCTGGTTCTTTTTCATATCCGTATGTTTGCCATACATTTGTTTTATCTGTTGCAATTCCGTGTAATGTACAACTATCCCAACCTATGTGTGTTCCTTCGCCTATATGTATATCTCTGTGCGATACCCAATCATACTTTGCTTGTTGTACATCTTTTTGCCACGATTCTACATTAAAAATAGTATCTAATTCTACCCATTGATATCCATTGCCTCCTAATATCCATTTTGCTTGGTCAATTACATTGTAATCTGGTAAAGGCTTTGGTAAAACTTGATTGTCTTTGTTGTCTAAATAGAAATTATGAGCATTCATAAAGTATTTATAAAGTGCGTACTTTATAAAGTCTTAAACACGGACAATCTTTTTGCTTTTGGAACGCACATTCCACAACCGCAACGTTGTTTAGGACATTTAATTGCTCTATCTCTATTTTCAAAAGCATAATTTAGTATACCGTCTGTGTTTTTTAAATTACCAATAGGTCCTACTCTGCCACTAAAGCTGGTTTGACATGTTTGATGATGATACACTTTGCCGGTGTGTTGATCGATATGTAAGAAATACTTGTTAACAGCACAGTACCAACCTTTAAAGTTTGTATTTACTGCTTCTACTTTTTGCCAGCATCCGTTGCAACTGCCTTGTATGCTTCTTGCACCACAGCAACCCCTTGGTAATTCTGTACCATTGGCAATTTTATCCACAATATCTGTTGGTAATCCTTTTTCTTTCAAATACCATTGTTGTTGTTCTATAGTATAAGGATGACTGGTTCGGCGCATATCGCCATCCTCGTCTTTGAACCAATCTGTAAATCCAAAGTTACCATCGCCTATCATTGTAGGTTTACTATCAATGCCGTGTGCTTTTAATTTTTCGTGCACTTCTACACATTCAGCCCAATGATCAGTATGCATCATGACGTTTACTGTGTTCCAAATTCCTGCTTCATTGACAAGAATTGCATTGTTTACAGTGCGTTCTTTGCTAAACAATTGTGCTTCAGCGTGATAACTTAATGTAACACCTACAAAATTATCTTTTATAAAGTCAATGTGTTTTTCAGGCCATGTACCGTTGCTGGTTAAGCCAATTGTAAATTCTGTTTCGTCTTTTATTTTTTTAACAAAATCCCAAAAGCGTGGATTAACTGTAGGTTCTCCTCCTGTAAAAGCAATATTTGCATTAGGTTGATTATACAAAGCAGTATATTGCTTGATAAAATCAAGAGTGTGACACAAATCGTTCCAGCTTGTAGGAGGACTATAAGTATTATGTCTAGTGCTTTCGCAGTAAGTGCAATCAAAGTTGCATCTACGACCAATGTCCCATGTAACCATCATCGGTTCTGGTTTGGTTAATTTAATTGCATCTACTTCCATTTTGTAATATTCACATCTGCTGCACAAGTACACCATTCTCTAGTGCATGTAATTGGTTCTTCTGGAATATCAAATGTGCCTTCATATATATTTCCCAAACTTCCTCCAACTCTACACGTAGCTCTATGTACATCTCCATCCCAATTTATCATCAGGCTTTCTATTCCTGCTTTGCAGTTCCATCCTTTAAAATTGTTCCTCTTCTCTTTAATAATATCGTTAGCGTTTGCTAATTCAAAACTATCTATCAAAGTATTTGGTTTAGCTGTGCTTGTATTTTTTAGTATCCAATCTAAATCTTTAGCATCGTATCTTAGATCATCAAACCAGTCGTGTTTTTCAGTCCAACGTATTCTGCGCACAGTGTATGGAATACTATGTCCTGTTAAGTAACTTGCTGCTTGTTTAAGTTCTTTCATGTAGTCGTGATGTGCCATTAGTGCAATATGATAATCTTTTGGAAATTTTAAAGATTCAGTAGCAGTTGCAAATTCTATTATTGTTCTTAACCTTTTGCTCCATTGCGGATCTTCAAAATGTAAACTGAATACCATATAATTTACAGGTATTCTTTCGTAAAATTCAACAGGGCGAGTAGCATTTGTAGTAACACTTAGCCATTTTATTTTTGGTCTAGCATACTCTAGTAAATCTTCAAATGCAGGATGCACAGTAGGTTCTCCACCTGTAAAGCTAATACGTGCGTTTTTAATTTCTGCAATTTTGTCAACAGTATTCATTAATTTATCTAGTCTTGTATGCTGAGAAAAGTTGTCGTGAATTTCAGCAGGACAGTATGTGCAGTCTAAATTACACCGTTTTCCTAAGTTCCATTCGATCTTTACACTATCTTGGTAGTGTTTCCAACGGTTTTCTACTAGTTGCAAATTATTTCCTTTACAGTATCGTAATTTTTTAGTTCATTTAAATTGAACTTACTTGTTATATATGCTACAGGTATCATTCCTATGCTTGAGTACTGTAGATTGTTTTTGTTTATAAATTTACGTAGCATTATGTCTTTGTATTTCCATGCTAACCAAGGAATAGTTGGACCGAACTTGATCATAAAGTCTGCACTGTAGTGTGTTTGCGGTTCAATACGTTTGCAATATATGTCTTTGTCTTTGTATAAATCAAGTATAGGTTTTCCTACATGACAGTAATTTATATAAACAGTATTTCTTTTCCATTTATGAGTAAATTCTTTGTAATCTTGTTTGTTAAGTGGTAGTCTCTTCCTGTCTTTGAATGTTACTACTGAACTAGGTTGATCGTATTTCCTAATATAGGATTCTAGCTTATGTATTATAATGTTAAATTCATCAACATGCATTTGTATTTGTTTAGGAGCATTGTTATACCAAGAT
>Ga0181571_10000744_pt1 | contig 22203 bp, 11 predicted proteins | sample 101ome_17_FD_132440 | JGI IMG/M metagenome (GOLD analysis project Ga0181571, IMG submission 132440) | Coastal salt marsh microbial communities from the Groves Creek Marsh, Skidaway Island, Georgia - 101407AT metaG (megahit assembly) | ecosystem: Environmental > Aquatic > Marine > Intertidal... | reverse complement strand
TCATCTATCTCGACACGATCCGATGTTTGGTGATTATCAATCGAGTGATGGACGGGACGTACGCGAAAGTGTACGAGGTGGACAACAACATGCTACTGCGAAATATCAGCCGAATCTCTACGGAGTCGATCCTTCCGTGGAGAGGATTCGCGTCCTCGCGCCCGATCGGACAAGGATACGGCATCTTCCCCACGAACGATCCTCGCGTTCTGGTCGTTTTGACCTCCTCCGGAGTTCTTCGCAAACTTCGCGTGCACACCGACTATCGAGTGACGATCGCGAACGACGGTACGGTGATACACGACGCGCTCGTACCCTTAGTCGTCAGCGGGAACGCGAGTGTGACGATCAATCACGATCGTACGCATTTGATGATATCCGGATACGACAAGGGTGGGCTGGAGAAAGTGTACGGGCACGTGTCGTTGGAGGAGGTGCCGACTCCTTCGGAGTGAGCGCATCGAAAAAAATAGGAATTGTGGGATCCGTCCTTTTTTCCAATGTCGATATATTTACAAAGTTGTGTCGGTCGCTCAATCACATGACATCCGAATCCGCGACAGCGCTCGTGAAGCTCTGAGAGGGTAGAGGTGTTTTATAATGCACAGTTTTGGCGGGAGCAACGATATTGAGCGAGCGACTGCATTCTGAATCGGTTTGGGCTCGTTTATTGGAGTCGAACAAGATCATCTTAGGCAAGGGTTCGTCTTCGATTTGTTCGTACACCGTCGGGATCGAGTCCGCCATGAAGGACCGACACAAAATATCTCTATTCGAGATACCTGGCGAAAGGATGAGGATAATGGAAGGGGTAATATAGATGTGATAGTATGAGTAGTACAGTCTCTCAACAATCAATTTTTTTTTATACTTAAGTCGTTTTCTCTGTACTCGCGCAACAAACGACGACAACACGCACGATACGCCGGATTCGATACGCATTCGACGCATTTCGAAAGAAATCGTCTCACAGCGACCATAACATCCGAACGATGCGTTTGGATGTAATCCCACTTCCACGCGTACCATCCATGGACTGCGATATCTTCCATGATCTTCATCGTGTGTCGGAACGAGGCCCGCGAGTGCATCATTCGACGATCCGCGCGCCGAACCAATTGGTCGTAGCGGTCCGGTTTGGTGGTTTGAGATTTCAGAAACTCTTCTATACGTCCGCATCCTCTCGCTCGTAGTTCGTCCCATAGGTTCAAAAAGGTCACCGCGTCGAAGGCGTCTTCGTACGCTTCGCGTGTGTAACGATCTTTCACAAAGAGGAACGCAGGAGTCATATACACAACCGTTCGAAAAAAAAGCATTCCTATTTCGTACCAAAACGTAAACAAGCCTAGAAACTTCCGATGTTCACCCCGCCCTCCTTGATCTCGTCGCGATGTTTCGTCATCACCTCCCTCACCACCCGTTCCGGAAGGGTCTCTAGGTACTCCTTGAGCTTGCGCGTCTTGTACACGCGCTGCACGTTCGCGATGTACTCGGCGTCGGCGAAGTAGTGTTTGGAGGGGTCGATCTTGCACAGGCCCTTCCGGAGATGATCGTGCGCGTCTCTTCCGCACAGCTCGAAGCACTTCGCGCATACTCCGGACTTGCATCGGTTGCATTTGATCGCCAAACAGCCTGTGAAGTCGAAGATGGCCGCACCGCAGCGCTCGTTCGGACATCGAAGGGTCAGGATATTGTCCACGATGTGAGTGTGAGCGCGTTCGACCGCCGAGGAAGCGTCTTCGCGTCGAAGGCGCTCCGCTTCGGTGTGCTTGTACTCCTCGAGCACCACGCGTTCCTTGGATCGTTGGCAGCCCAAGGCGAACTCGCTCGCTTTGCTCTCCGGAAGGGTACGGATAACGAAGACCTGACGGAAAGGTTGCGCCTTGCAGCCGTAGGGCTTGAACCCGGAGCACCGCAAGTCACCGTCGAAGCCCGCGTCGTTGCTCTCGATCACCGCGTAGTCCGCAAAGCACTCCTCGCACATGGTGTGGCGCCTCTCGCTGCAGATCACCGTACCGACGTCGGTCATGCACACCGTGCACACTCGGGTCTCACCCTCGCTCATTGGGAGATGAGGATCGGGCAGATAGCTCGGCTTCGGGGGAGGTGGAGGCGGTGGTGGGGGCGGTGTCGAGTCGGGAACGCGCACTCGCTCGTGTTGTGCCATCTCAGTCATGCGCACTCGATCCGCCTCGGTCAATGTGGGAGCAGGAGGAATCACCGGTGGCGCCGGTGCTTGCGGAATCGGTGGCATGAAGGGGATCCGCTGTATCATATTAGGGATTAGACCGCGAACCGCCGCAGCGGGTTCGCGTAGTAGCTCAAGCGCTTGTTCATGCAATCGCTGCGCGTTAGCACGCGCTTGCGCTTGCACTTGCGCGTGCTGTACCCGCGCTTGCGCGTGCTGTACCCGCATTTGAGCTAGCGCTTGCTCTTGCTGTGCCCGCACTTCATCGCTACGAATCAACATTCGGCGCACTTCCATCAGCATCTCGTCGTATCGGGGCGACCCCGACACAAAGGGCTCGCCTTCTGCGGTGAACTGCCTCATCTCATCCACACGAGATATAACCATATTCTCCGAACGATGGTGAGAGACCTTTTTCACGTACTCACCACCTCGTTTGCATAAAACAGTCGTAACGCACGACTTTCTAACTTCACGAGGGTAGTTGTTGACGTGTTTGCCACATAGCATTACGATTTCTCCCGTCGGAAGATAGGTCTCGCTATCGAGGTAGACTCTCTTGTATTTTCCGATGCATCCGCAGTTCTCGTTACTGCGCACGTTTTTATTCGCAACGCAAAGCGTCATGGTTTCGCCGTGATTCGTGTCTCAATTTCTGTATGTAAAATGAGGAGCGTTTTCTTCAATTTTTTTCGTACATTGTACTGAATATGCTCACCGACAAACCATACGTGGAGGAGTATTACACGACGAAATGATACATTCGCATGAAACATAGTTGAACGTGGTCATTTTTTTTTCTCGGGATTTGAAGAAAAGATGCGCGTCTTCTATGTCATCGTCTCCATCTTCGTTCTTGTGATTGGCGGTAGCTTCTACACGACCGTGTTCAATCGCACCAACAAAGGAGGGGGGACCGCGGTCGGACAGCTGATGGACGTCCCGGTGATTGGTACAAGTTTGCGTTCCGTTCAAAGCGGAGGTGGAAGACTCGACACGCACACGCTGCTGATACCCTTCCTTGTCAAGCTCTTCCGCGCGCAACAAATCGTACGAACCGATAAGGAATGGTCGTTGTGGCGCGAGCTGCTGTGTCTGTCGGTGGTGGCGATGAGTGGCGATGTGGAGAGTGTGATTGCCTACGGGATAGACACCTTGATCACACTGTGGGCGTATCGAAGGATGTCTGCGCAAGGCCCTAAACGACAAGAAGAGGTTTACACCGTAAGCGTCGTGCCGTGGTATTTAATTGTTTTACACACCATTCGTGGTGTATGAAATTCGTTTCAAATTAATACGACGAATACGGACATTTTCTATCTAATATGCTAAAAATGCGTACATGCTGCTGGTGGTGTTGCGATGACGACCCACCCGTGCATCCTTGCGAACAGATAGTGGAAAAAAACAACCAATCCGTCAATTGCAAACGTCAAGGAACGATCTATTCATCCGAACATCGTAAATTTTACTGTCCAAAACATTTCAACGAGCTCCTCAAGAACGAATTTTACTGAAGTAGCATTATTTTTTCATCCCGCGTTAGATGTAAAGAGACCCCTTTTCACGTGATGTACGGGTCACGTCATCACGCGCCCCTTACGTCGGACGGCGTCCACGTTGGTGTCGTTCTCGACATCCAAACGAATCGCGCCGTCTTTTACGAAAACGGTTCGCGTACGAGGACCGCCCACATCCCCTCGTTGTCCAAATCGGTCGACAACGCCGCGTTTTTGCTCGGTCGAATCGAAGCGACCGACCAAACCCTACACGGCTCGTTGAGCGACGTCAAAATCTTCTCTCGTCCGCTCGACGACGCCGAAATGCGCGCGGAGTGTCAAGCCGAACGTCCTTACAAACTTCCCCTTCACACTCCGACACATTTGCAGATGAATCGCATCCACGGACGTCGCACACGTATCTATGCGGACGGGCGTCTCGTGGCGGAGAGCGAACACAACGAGGCGACACGCGCGATCGCGTCTCAATGGACGGTAGGAGATCAGTTTGCAGGCGATTTGTCGCGCATCGAGCTGTATCAACGCCCTCTGACCGAGAACGAGATCGTCACCATCGCTCGATCCCCTCTGATCGTACCGATCGTGGTCGTTCGTGCGAACGTCGAGCTTTACCCGTCCTGGCCTCGTGCGTTAGGTCCGATACGCGGGGTTCACGCACTTCGTTTCGACGGAAGCGCCGCCATACGCCCTTCTCACGCTGCGTTTTGTGTGGAAGAGATTACGGTTCGTGCGTGGATTCGTCGAGCTGCGAACGCGTTCGACGTGGTGAAGCTCGTCCATGAAGGCACCACCATAGTTCGATGGAGCATCGACTCTTCCGGTGCGCAATCGGTGTATTTGGAACAGGACGCGTACACCGTAGCCGGTCCGATCGTAAACGCGGACGTATGGACGCACCTCGCGATTCGTGTGTCGAAACGTGTCGAATTCTTTACGAACGGAGTGCTCGCATTCAGTCAACCGATACCTAATCCGATAGGATCGTGGACCCTTACCGAAACGGTGATCGGAGACGGGCTCGTGGGTGGAATGGAAGAGCTCGTGTGTGTCGCGGGAACGGAGGACGACGCGACGATCGCACACGCCGCTCGTCATGTCACGGAAAGCACGCCGATGTTGATGATGGGGTTCGGTTTCAACGAGTCCGGAGAGGGAGACCTCATACTCGACGAGTCGTCTCGGCTCAATCACGGGCGTTTAATCGGCGAAGCGACGCGATGCGACGATCATTCGACCGGAGACCGTGCGTTGTGCGTTCAAAGCACCGGACAATACGCCGAGACGTCCGGAGCCGTTTACGACAACATGGAACTGTCGGTGTCGACGTTCGTCGCGTGGGTCAGAGACGAGCGTTACGAATCGCAAGATCCATCGGTGTACGGAAACGTCGTGGAACAAGCCGACGCGTTTCGTATGTACGTGAAACCCGAACACCGCGTCGGGTTGGAGTTGTACGACCACACCACCTCCACTTGGCAGATCTTCGAATCTCCCTCCCAGCCGAACTTGTTTGCGAATACGGAGGTGACTACGACCGAAATTGCACTACTCTCCGGATCGCGATGGCGAGTCACATTCCTTTCCGCGCAAGACGGTGGACCCAAAGTGCAACTCTCCGAGTGCGTACTCACGAACGACTTGAATGTGTACCCGATCGCCGTACCGGAGGACGCGAGAGGCAACGCCGATCCCCGACGGAAAGCGTACTGTTTCGATCGCGACGTAACTTCGGAAGCCGAATGGGACGTCGGTGGCTCCGTGGACTTGTCGTACGAAAGCGCCGATTTCACACCGTGTGTCCTTCTTGTAGGAGTGGGGGCGAATCGTCTGAAATCGCCTCGAAGAATCCGTATCGATCGTTACACCGGATCCGCGTTCGCAGAGTACGTTGAGTTCGAGATCCCTTTGAACACGCTCCCGGAATCGAACACTCTCCTCTCGTACGATTTCGCCTTCGTACAACGAGTACCTCGATGGTTGCAGGTCGCCGCTACGGTGGACGCGTATTCCAACACAGTGAGGCTCTACACCAACGGTCGTCTAGCGTCCTCCCACTCCTTTCAAATCTCGGATCCTCGAGACGTACGCGCGAACACCAACGCAGTACGCATGGGGGAGCATTTCGTCGGAGAAATCGACGACATCAAGGTCTATCAAGGGGTTGTATGCTCAACCAAAATATACTCCAAAAAGGAACTCCTGTCCTCCAACGAAGCTTTGGTGACCACCGACACATGGAATCATATCGCAGGCATATACGACAAAAATATCAACCGTTTGTGTCTGTATCACAACGGAATGATGGTGGGCTGTCACTCGGACTACTTGCGCGACTTCTCGGTACCCGGAACGAACACGAGCAACGTGTTCATCGCGAAAGAGGACCTGACGGAGGAGTACTTCGACGGAAGCATCGACGATCTGCGTGTATACGATCGAGCCTTGGACATGAACGGAGTGCGAGCGCTGTACGAGATGCGAGACGATCGACAGCGAGCGTGGGAGAACGTGGAATTGGTGACATCGTTTGCGTCGCATCTCGTTATCGATCGCTTGACGGTGTACGAACCGTCCGGTGCGATTCCTGGCGAGTCGATCGTGTATCGAGTGTTCGCAGACGTCGCTTCGCACGATCTCTTCGAACCACCGCGCGAGTCACGCGAGTGCACGGAATGGTGTGTGAAGGCTACCGGAACGGAAGACACGTCGAATGTATACCAAAATATACCCATATACTACGCGCATTGGAATCACGATCGTATATTAACGGAGCAACTCGCCCAAGTCACCGTGCACCTATTCGCAGACTACGCGGACGGCTCGCGCCGCACCATGAAACGCACAATCCTTCGGAGCGGAACCGCACCAATCGTGCGCGCGGACGCGTTACGAATAGATCCGTGTACGAATACGGTGTACCTCGAAGGAGCGGTGTCCGCGTTACAGACGGTGAACGAATACGCCGTCGTCGCTTTTGAACGTCGAGAAGGGGTTGTGTACGTCGGATCTGTGACGACGGTGCCGGTGATCATGACGGTGTCGAATGTGGGTGTATGGAACGTTGTAAGCACCGGTGAGTCGATCGAATTGGTGGTGGGACGCGCGTACGATTGGGAACTCGTGTTCGACGGTGACGGAGATTTCGAGATCGACCTCGACGGCATGCTCGTGTTTCCTCTCTCCACACCCACCCCGCGTTATCATCGTTTGCAAGTGCTTTCTACAGGAGTGTTCTATCAAACCTTCGAGCACTCGTCCCGTAGATACGCCATCGACACGGTGTATCGTACCACCTCGTTCGGCACCACTCCCCCCATGTCGATCAACGCGCGCGGTTCGGACACCGTGACTCCCCTGCGAACCGTGCGTTTCGAATCGTTCGTACAGGTCCAAACCGCTGTGACGAGGAACGTTTACGAGGAGGTCTTCTCGAACGACCCGGACACCCTGTACACCTTTCTGTTGACGAACGACGCTTCCACAACGGCCATCGCGCGAATAGTCGCGGAGTCGTGGTCCGCGGGTCGTCCGCATCGAATTCCCGAAATGCAGCTGCAAGCCGCGATTCGATTCGACGCGTATCCCTCGAGCGCGTCCTTCGTCTCCGAGGAGCTGCTTCCGGATCGCTCTTACGAGCTGCGCGCAGTCGCGCGCACCGCAGGCGGCATTGTGGGTGTATCGCCACCTTTCGCTTACGGCGATCGAGAGGTGGTCAAGCGCGCGTTGACCATGGGTCGAAACGAAACCCCCACTCCCACAGACGCTTTTCCGGGCTTGGACATACGATGCGTGTCGGTGGGAGCCACACACGCGTGCGCCGTGCTGCTTTCCGGAGAGACCTTGTTTTGGGGTGCCAACGATGACGCGCAGTTCGGAGACGGTGTGACGAGTTCAATCGACCCTTACATCGCCAAGGCCCCGTGCTTCGAGTCGGTGATCGATGCGGCTTGTGGCGCGGAATACACACTGCTTCTCAGCGAATACGGCGACGTGTGGGGTGTGGGAAGCAATCCTCACGGTGTGCTCGGAGTGGGACACGCGCAACCGGTGTCCGGGTGGACTCGAGTCCCGTTGCCCGAACGGATTCGTTCGATCCGCGCCGCGTCGCAACAAGCCGGATTCTTGGGAGAAAGTGGCACCTTGTACATAACCGGGTTGGGTTTCGCTTTGGGTGACGCGATTCCTCGTCACACCGCGCAGTCGTGGCCGATCGCCCGAGTGCGAACGTTTTCGATGACGACCGAAACGTGCTTCGTCGTCACGGATCAGGGGGTACTGCACGCGTGCGGTAGACGTTCCGGAGGTCAACTCGGAGACGGCGGCGATGACGCACAAATCGTACAGTATCGACATGTGGAGTACTTTCTACCCAGCACTCCGAACGAAATTCGAGAGCTTCACTCGTCGCTGTACGACACGCTCGTCGTCACCCAATGTGGCGAAGTGTGGACGGTCGGACATCGAAGCATGCCCAACGCCAACTTTGAGCAAAGATGCGAACCGAATCGTGTGCTGCGCGGAGAGCAGAGTTGTCACACGGATCGGTATATTCGGAACGTGCGTACTTGCACCGCATACGGAGGTCATGCGCATTTGGTGACTACCGACGGCGAAATTTACGCGCTCGGACGAGGTGAAGACGGTCAGCTTGGTACCGGTACCACCGTTACGCATTGGACTCCGGTTCGTATCCTAAGAGACTTCCACGGATCGTCGGTTCTTCCGACGCGCGCGGGGCACGGCAACACGAGCGTCGTGTGTTTCGGATACGTACAACCGGGGTCGGTACGAGGCACACGTATGCGTGTAGAGAATCTGCGCGCGATCGCGGACGATTCCGGTATTCGAGTGTCTGCAGATTTCCGATTGTCGATCGAATCGTCCACCATGTATCGAATGATCGCGAGCACAGCGTATCCCGTCTTGACGGACGATCAGGTTCATATGATCATGTCGGATGCGGTGGTGAAAGGGGTCGCTTCTCCGGAGGGACTCATGAACGCGTTGATTCCTTTGGTCCATTGCATCCCCTCCGCCCAAATCCTTCCGGGCACGGCTGCTCCGACACCGACAGTCTACAATCCACCGTCCTACGCGAAGACCTCCGGAACAACATACGATTCTCCCGCCTACATCGTCGCCAATGCGACTGCGTACGATCCCCCGTCCTACGCGATTCCCGACGCAACCGTGTATGTGATGTTGATGGACGGTACCGGTCATTGTGTGATACGACGTACCCCGGTCAGCCGCGAGGACGTCGGAGACATCCACGGCGGGATCTCAAGAGTGCGTTACTACGCGCAAGAGGAGGCGGTGCTCGTCGATGTGGACCTTTTCAGCGCGTCGTTGACCTGCACGAGCGTAATCGTACGATTGCACGTCGACGCGCCACCCACCGATTCCGAAGCGCAGGATGCTGCGAACGGGTTGTCCATCGTGGAGGCGGTCGTGTCCGTCGCCGCCGGAACTCCCGCCCGTGTGCAGTTCCGTTTGACGCACGCCCTGCAGAGCGGAGCGTCGATTCCGGTTTCGGAAGGAACCGTGTACTACGCAACGGCGTGTGTTCGAGATTCGGGTTCCACGGTCGCATTCGTCGCGCGTCCATGGAGTCGTGCTGATCCATGGAGTCGTGCGGGAGACCCGTATCAACTCGACGCGGACGCGGTACCGGACGATTGGACTCGCGCGATACAAACGGTGAGTGTCGCTGGAGCGCATGTTCCGTCCGACCGGTATTCTAACCTTCTTACGGAGGAATACCACGTGGTTTGTCGCGACGGACGCGCGGTAGAATTCTACGACCGTTTGGAAGGACACCACGTACGAACCATTTCGCTTGGCGAACACGAAAGCGCTAGCGTATCCTCTACCGGAGAGATGCTTGTCTTCAACGAAGTCGCTTCGACAGTGACGTTTCGAGACGTGATGCGGGACGATGTTACCATCACCTTCACGTTGGACACGAACAGTGGTACGATCGGCGTGTTCGGATTACAGTCGCGCGGACGCGGATGGATCGAAAACAATCTGGCCGTGGTCACTACCAAAGAGAGCTTGTACGTGTTCGGAAAAGGTGGAAACGGATGGACCTTGTTGCAACAGATTGCGGTCTCTTCGAGCGCGACCACGATACACGACGCCGCTGTCGTAAAAGGCTCCGCCTTGTTTCATCGTGACGACGTGTACTCGTTCACCGACGGTCAGTTCGTGCTGAACCACACGCTCCCTACCGCACCGGACGCTTCGTACGACAAAACGACGTACAGCGATCGGTACGTGTGCAAGTACCAATCGAACGGTGGGGGGATCCACGTGTCGCACTTCGCGTCGAGCGCATGGCAGGTGTTGGCTCAAACGAGCGACATCGGATTGGGATACGCGAACGCGGGGATTGCCATATACGGTGACTATTTGTGGCGTTGGGACGATGCGTACCATTCTCTGATTCGAATCAACGGGGCCGCATTGGAAATCGTTCGAAGCGTCCAAGGTCGATACGGACTCCCTGGAGACATCTACAAAACGAGTGTCGCGTGGGGTGGAAAGGTGGAGACGAGTCCGCTACGTTCGCTCACGTCGTATCCTCACGACACGCAAGGCGAGATTCAACTCGCATCCGAGCAGTACAAAACGTCGCGAGTCACGATCCATGAGATTCGTCGTCCTACGGATTCGCGCCTCGTGCTCGAGGCGACGATCGTCACCGGCTCGTACTCCGCACGTTGGTACGCGTTCGCGATCACCAACGAAACGTTGTCGGGCGCGCAAGCGAGAGCGGTGGTGCTCGCAGGAAACGTGGCTGTGGGGGGTATGGTCCATCCGCGAACTTCGTATCGTCTGCGCGATGCGACGATCGATAAAGTGTTGGACGACGTTCATGGCGTGGTATCGCTCTCGAGTGTGGTTGCGGGTCGTGTCGCATTGTACGTGATCGCGGAGGACGGTGACGAGCGAGTTGCCATAGCGGACTTCGGTGTTTTTAGTGGTGCTCCTCATGTTTCTTTGAATCGTGTTCGGTTGGATTCGTTCGCTTCGGAGTTGGTGCTTTCGATCGGCGCGCAGGGTCGCGACGCGTCGCTCACCGACCTTCTTGTGGACAACACCTCGGTACAAACACTGGCCGTTCCGGCGCTTCGCGCTTTCGAGACGGAACACGCCGTTCCGGGCACTTGGGCGAACGACGTACGTCACGAATCTCGTGTTCGTGTGGTGGACGCGAGCGGAACCACGAGCGTCGAAGAGACGGAGGGATCCGTAGTGTTGGATCGGTGGTCGGTGTTAGGATGGGGGGAGGCGTCCGAATGGTTTCGCGAGGTGCACGATCCGGAAGGACTTGGAACACTCGCCCCCTTGTCGTTACAACACGGACAGGTGCGCCACGTGCGCGCGTCGGACCGCACCGTAGTCGTGTGTTTGCACAACGGTACCGTGTACGGGATGGGCGCCAACGATCACAATCAACTACCGTTTCGTTCTGGAAATCCGCTCCGAAACGCGAAACGCGTACCGGTTCTCGCACTCTTGGACCATCCCAATATCCACGGACTGGTGCGTCGAGTCGCATGTGGACCGAATCACACAGTGTTTCTTCTTAATGACGATCGCATCCTCGGATGTGGATCGGATCGACGCGGACAACTCGGGACCGGCGTACTTACAAGCCACTCCGATCCGATTTCTCCTCGTGCGCACGGTACAGGCGTCGCGGACGTCGATTGTGGAAACGATTTTACGGTGTGGTGCACACGAGACGGTCGAGTGTACTCCTGCGGACACAACGGTTACGGCGCATTGGACGATCGTGTCCACGGTGCGCAGAACGTCATTTCGCCACAACCATGGGCGATGTCGATCGCGAAGACGGTGCGCGCGAGCACGGATCAGACGTTTGTGATCGATCGAAACGGTGACTTGTGGGCGGTCGGTCTGCGGGGTCGATACCGGTTGCAATCCGACGTTTACTCTCCGATGGCGCTTCCCGCGCGATGCGTGGGAGTGAACGGCACAGGTCGTACGGAGAACGTCGCGAACGTCGTATGCGGTGGTAACTTCGTGGTGATCCTAACTCGCGACGGACAGTTGTTGGCCGGCGGGGAGAACGCGTTCGGACAGTGCGGAACCGGAGATCACGCGTCGTACGACTATCCGCGTCGAGTGGTGGCACCCTCCGGTTCGGCGAGCACCTATCTGGACGAGCATGCGCGAATCGTAGACGTCGGCGCGACCACGCGTACCGGTTTCGCGGTAGACGACCGAGGGCTTGTGTGGACGTGGGGCACCACTCCGTCCTTGTTAGATATCGGAGAGAGGAGAGTGGTGTCCACGGCCGGTGGACATCTCGGCGAGTTCCATGTCTTTTTGGGAACGCCGCTCGGCACTCCCATATTGGGAGCCCATCTGGACGTACCAAAAGCCGAGTTTTCGTCCAACCATTCGTTAACGATCACTGCTCGTATCGTACCTCGGGACATCCTACCGGTGCGTTGGCATGTGCTCGTAACACTCGAAGACTCCTTAACCCCCGAGAACGTGCGAGACGCGCGGGACCGAGCGCAGTTTCACGGTACGGCGATCAACGGAGAGCCGTACGTGTTAGAAAACAAAGAGATCGCTGCTTTGTGGGGAAGAGACGGCAGCACATCGTGCAGCCCTCTTCGAGTGAACGAAGCTTACGTGTACGTGTACGCGCACGACGGACGCAACGACAGTTTGCGCATCGCGAGCGCACCACCTTCGAGCGACGTGATTTTGCGTGTGGAGAGCGTGCTTGTTACGGACGAGGTGGTTTTGAAGGGAAGTTTGTACACGTCCGCGCACCTTGTGGACGCGGTGTACGTGGGCGCCTTCCATCCGTCCTACGACGTTCACGATCGCGCCGTCGATACGGCGTTGATGAGTCACTTGAGCACCTTACCCCTCTCTCAAGGTAGTCCGATCCTTGTGAACACGACACTGCATCAGGCGGTGAACGCGTTGGGAGTGCTCGACACGATAAGCCCCTCGATCGCGTACGACTACGTGATCGTCGCGAACGACGCGACCGCGAGTGCCCTCGTATCTTCGTCTCCTCCACAACATTTGCGTCTGTCGTCGAACGCGGATTGGACGAGCGCTCCTACCATGACGACCTCCTTAGACCTCGGAGAAAAAAGGGTGAGCGCCGACGGTCGAATCGTCGCAATCGTGCAAGGTGATCGATGGCACGTACGGGTGGGGCCGGACTACGCGCGCACCACAGACGGTCCAGTTCAAGATGCGGCGAGCATTGTGGTGTCCGGGAACGGACGTCGAGTGTTCGTCACTCACTCGGATATCTACTCCACTACGCTCGAGCTTCACAAGATCGATCCGAGCGGTCGCCATTTTTACGATCACGGCACGATGTTCACATGGAGCATCGGCAGTCTCGTCACTCGTTGCAGTGCGGATCACAGCGGTACGCACGTGCTCGTGGTTCGTACGTTACCTTCGTTTCAAAAGAAACTCAGCGTTTTGAGGCAAAAACTCGACACCTTCGAAGAGATCTACACCACGGATGTCGCTCACGAAATTCACGATGCTCGTCTCGCATCGGACGGTCGATCGGTGTTCCTTTGGGGACGTTCCGCATCGACCACATGGATACGTATCGACGCACTCGATTCGTCCGTATCCACGTATCGAACGGTGTACGAGTCGTCCCATGGCTCGAGCGCCGTGGTGACTTTTTCGGTGGACGGACGATTTTATGCGGTCGCGGACAGTGACACGGTGTTCGTGTATCGCTACGTCGAGTTCGTGTCCGGCCTTCGAAACTATAGTCTCCACTCGCAGTTTGTGGCGACCGCGAATCGTTTGCAACTGAACGGCGACGGCAGTATACTACTCGTGCAAGATACGGTCGGAAACGTCGTCGCGTACGGTCGAACTCCCTCCAACGCGTTCGTCGCGTTGGGTGCTCCTTTCACTACCTTCGGGGATGCGTGCGTGGAGCTCTCGCACGACGGTAGCGTGCTGTTAACTAGTGAGCGTCTATTGCGCTCGATTCCGTGATTCCAATCCACGGAACATTTCGGACAGTCCGATGCGACACGATGCAATCACGTCGGCGGTGCGACAAATGCATTCTCGAGACACCGGATTGGATACTATACGTTCGTATTGAACGTACCTACAATTCATCGCATGCAGAAATTTCCCCGCCTTTTGGAGATGGTCTTCCACTAATCCCCAATAGATACACCATAATCCGTAGGTGTACGCGACGTTGACCTCGTCCGATCGTTTGGCTTCTCGTAGAGCTGAGCGCGTACACTCGACAACGTACGACAGCGTATCGACGTACGCGCTGATCGGATCGTCCGTTTTCGACGCAAATTCTAAGTGAGCACACAGGATGGAGAGTGGATGCATTGAATTATCCTATAATTAATTTCACACTCGATAGGAGGAAGGATCGCACTGTTTCCTGCAAATGGGGCAGCTTTGTTTATCTTTGAACCAGGTCTCTAAACACTTTGAGTGGAACGCGTGCCCACACTCTACTAGCTGTCCCGACGAACCGTCTTGTTGCATCGACTCGTGGCATATCGAACACATCGTTCCTTCTTCGAACGCGTTCGGATAACACCACGACAACCGAAAATTCAGTTTCAATTCGTACAGTTGTTTGCAGTTTTTCAACACGTGTACGTTCCCTCGCAAAGTGCGAATTTGTTGTCTTTGAATCGGCAGCAAGCGTTGCAATGCCGAAAGATCGCGCTGCGTTTGATCTTGAGCGGAGGTGGCGGTTTCGATGTCGGTGTTGAGCTCGTGGATATGCAAACGGATGGCGTCCACGTTGACACGAGGAGAGCCGGCGATGGACACCGGGATGCTCGGATCGGCGTTACCGTCCTCCGCGTGAGACACCACTCGAAAAATGTTCGCGGTGTTGGAGGCACGCATTAGTATACGCGCGGTCACGCCATTCGAACAGTTGGTTCGAATCATCTTACATTTGTGATGCTTCACCCCGCACGTGTACAGTTTACGATCGTCGGACAACCAGATGCAGAACCGCGCCGGATTGTGACAACATCCGTCGTTACGTACCGTTTTTCGAATAACACATTGACACTCGTCCGGAACCTCTTCGAAACGAAACTCGTTTCCGAGAGCTACGAGTTGTTCGTTGATCACGTCCATTTGAAAGTACTTTCCTCATTAGATAGAATCTTAATTGATACCGTTTGGCGCGTCGTTCAAACGCGGTTGCAACTGATCGATCGTCTTCAAAAGTCCTCACAAAAAAACCTACGGCATTCGCGTTGCATTGCACAATGCGATACCGTAGGTTTTTTTTGGGGACGACGAGGAGGTAGTGATCTGTGGTGGGCGTTTTTAAGGTTTACGAAGTGCACACTCCAAATGCACTAAGCACGAAGATCCATGCGCGTTGTCCACACGGCGTAGTTCTCCGGAAAGCGCAAAATTGCAATACGCACAGTACTCCATCCGTTTGCCTTTGACACGCGCGGGCGCGTAGGTCAAGATGGACTCGGTGGTACGAGGGCTAGCCATGGGAGGTGTGGTGTAACCGTCCATGGGAGGATATACCAAGGTGATTCATCCAAGGAATTTTTCTTCAAATTTTTTGTTCCATGAGAGTAACCAAATAAACGGAAAATGTGGCGAGTCGGTATACCTTTAGGGCTATCGATCGCGCAACAAACCCTTTTCGGATCCAAAGTGAGCTATCCGATCGCGGCTTCCTTCCAACCTCCCGCGTATGTGTTTCCTTGGGTGTGGACCGTGTTGTACGTCGGTCTCGGGGTGTACTTTCATCGAGTTCGTACGGAGACCCGCGCGCTATGGTTAGAGAGCGTGTTTGTCCTAGGGTTGATGTTCAATTTGTCGTGGACACCCGTTACGATCGTTGCGAAGCGCTACGTATTGGGTATCTATTTGATTATGGGGATGCTCGCCTCCACCGGGTGTTTGATGGTCGCTACCGAAGATGTAGTGTCGCGAACGTTGTTGGTACCTTACATGGCTTGGCTAACGATCGCCTTGATCCTCAACGTGGAGTTGAGTCGTAAACGGGTGCGTTTCGAAGAAAAAGTAAAAAATTGACAAAAATGGTAACAAAAATTTGACGCAGACTTTTATAGCAGTATCATTTGCTCTAAATATTCATTATCATGGCGGAAAAGAATCATTGGTTTTCCAAACCCGAGCAAGAGCTGATCACCACTGCGGTGTGTATGATTGCAGAAAAACTCAACATGGAAGAAGAGGATCTTCTCAAACCCTTGAACCTTTCGTACGAACATCCTTTGGATGCGTTCCTAAAAAAACATCGGACATACGATCCGGTGTGTTGTCACGCCTTATTCGAGAACGGAACACAGTGCTCGCGAAAGCTGAAACCGAACCAACAGTTTTGTAAGATACACGCCAAAATGAGGAGCGCCGGGACTCTCCGCGACGAGCACGTTGCGCACTTCGACGTCGATCGCGCGATCGAACGATATCGATCTTTGCGCAAAGATTCTAGGTTCTTCCGTTTACAACTAATTGTTCGAGACGACCAAGATTATTTGGTTGATTCAATCACGGGATACGTTTATGATTTCGAAACTTTAAAACAAATAGGGAAGATGCATGCATCAGGGAAAATTTTTCTCAACCACAAGAGTTTAAATTTTTAAAAAAAGGAATGCGAAAGTAAAATATACCAAAATATAAATCATGGTAGCAATAGGTACTCCCATTGTGTGCTATGGTCGTAAAGCCTTTGTGCGCCGTACGAACATTTTGGGGCTCAAGCGAATCGCGCGTATAGAAGTTGTCTTCGAGGACAATAACGAACATCGGATTTTCAAAGTGAAGGATCTCGTTGATACGAACAACTGTTGTAGTCCTAATGGAAATTGCATTTTCACAGACATGGAAAAGATGTGCATTATGAATTATGGATGTTGCAACATGATGGACGACTACTCGATGACGATGTAAATATCTGTTTCAACTCACCGTCTTCTTTTTAAGGGGGTAGTGCTTTTTTTGTCAGACTTGATCAGAGGCATGTTTGTTGTCTTACCGGTCGCAGCCATGCACAGTTACGATTTTACGTTGTTCGTACAAAACGAACGGTCGTTACGGTATAACGTCGCCAAAACCCATTTTTTGGCACAGTATCTTCCTCACGCTACTCCGTTGGTAGACCACCCTATCCTAAGCAAAGAGCGAGTGCGATTACTGATACAGTCACCAGAATGGAAACGCGTGCGAACCTAGATTTTTAAATCTGTTTATTTTTTAATCCGTGCAAAACTCACCTCCTAACGTCATGGTGTATTTTCGAACGGGAGCCTCGCGTATTTTCATGGACGGCAAGAAACCGCTTGGCCAAATCGACATCGGAATCGACTTCGACAATCGTTCCGTAGTGGCTCGAAAGATGGATGATTACATAACGCAGTACACCGGACGCGACAACGTCTACCTAGGTTACGAAGCGGCGTCCGTGTGCAATCGTGGAAGCAAGAACGTGATGATCGGTATGAACGCCGGAAACCAAACGAATCGTTTGGAAGAAGACAGCGAAAACAAATCGTCGCGCAACACGTTCGTGGGTCAAGACGCGGGGGGGCAAAACACCGTTGGATACGACAACGTAAACATCGGCGCGTCGTCCGGTGCTTTCGACGATCGAGGAGCCAATCATCACAACGTAAACGTCGGCGTCGACACCGGAATCGTAGGCAACTACGTCATCGTTGTCGGAGCGGAGAACCTTGCCAGTCGATCTCGTAGCGTGCTCATTGGTAACTCGATCACGGAAATCGACGTGGACATCGCCTTCGATGACAATCCTTTGGACGAATCGTACGAAGGGAGTGTCATTGTAGGGAACAACATTGAGAATCGAGGAGCGCGGTCCATGCTTCTGTATCCCAATCACGTGAGCGGGACGCACGCCGAAGAGCAACCGCCCGCTTTCAAAAACTTCACGGACGACTATCTGAACATCTTCAACGTGTTACGCGGGCAAACCGGCTTCGACGATTTGGAGGATGGTAACACGGCCACGGAACGACACGGGCTCGTGTTCGACGAACCCTTGCGTCATCTTAAGGAGGTCGACTTCATCGAGCCGGTGTACGTACGAAACGAGCTTCGCATCCATCAGACGGTCTCCGAAGATTACACCGATCAAAACACGATCCCCACGATCGAAGTGGCAGGCTTGCTTCGCGATCTGTACGAGACGCGCGAGCGCAATCGCGACTTTTTGTTGGAGCGCGTGGATGCGGACACCTTCGTGCGCATTTTTTTCGAACGCACCAACTACAACGGCTTGAGTTCCTTCAACAACGATCTAGGAATCGAGTGGGCCATGTCCAATCAGAACATCATCAAATTGGGTGACTTCCAAAACAATCTCACCTTGTCGGATTTTCCGAACACCATCGCACCGTGGTTACCTTTCGATAAAGGTCAGTTGCGCCTTGAAGACGCCAACGTTTCGGACATCAATTTGGCGGCCTTGGTCAACGACGGCACCTTCCAATTGAGCCTCGAGAATCTAGAGGAGTTGGACTTTGAGCTCATTCAAAACAACACCGACATTTTGCCTCAATGGATCACCCTCGACCAACGAGAGGTTCTCCTCAAGAATTTCGACCCTACCGGATTCGCGGACGCTTACTTGAAAAAGGTGGATCTAGGCATCTTTAGGAACGACACCTACGCGTGGATACGCGAATCCCAAGGGGACGTAGCCTTGAGCCGATTCTTCAACGATCTACGACTGTCCGATTTGGAGGACGATTTGGATCTGTGGCAGCGAATCGTGGACCAACTGAAAGCGGACGGGAGCATCACCGCGGCCGTAGAGGCCACGATGGACATCATCGAAGACACGACGATGGATGTGATTTACCGCGCTATGTCGGATCTTCACGAACGCAGCAACGTGCTGTACGCGCTTTTGGACCGTTTGTCGAGGACTATGGATTCCAACCTGAACAGTATAGGAGGTGGCGGCGGTGGAGGTGGAGGTGGCTTCGGCAGTGGCAATGCTCAGGGCGACGTGATACTAAGCACCGACGGTTCCGTGTTTTTCGACACGACACGGTTTCGTATAGGCGACGACTTTTACTACGACGGAATGATTCCTATGAACGACAGCCGACGAACGGCCTTTACACTATGCAACGATCTACGCGTCCACGGCACCATCGCGTGCGGATCCGTGAGTATTCAACCCTACGAGCACATCAAACGCGTGATCGAGCTAGCCGATTTGCACTTGGACAACGCTACCGGCGTCCCTCAGCTTGTGGTGGGCGAAGACAACTCCGTGTCCAACGCGACCATGGTGAGCACCGATCAAGAGACGGTGTTTTTGAAGCCGGTGTACTTTTTGGACGAGATCCACATCACTTCCAACCTTACGATCGACCCCATCTTCAATCAACCTGTGGAGATGGAGCAATCGCTCGTTGTGCACGGAGAGCTCGCAGGGCTACACCCGGGGCTCTTCCCAGGATCCCCATGTAATTTGTACGTCACTTCCGACGTGAGCATTACGGACAGCAAACTCTACTGGCATCACGAACCCACCGGCGCCACTTGGTGGGCGGAAATCAACCCACAAAGCAACGTTCCTCACACCGGCGATCTCGAGTTTCATTCGATTAACGGCTCCGGCTTCGCCTTGACGGATACCTACGAACCTAACGCGATGAACTTTACAGGGCAGCATCGTTGCACGAGCAAAGTACGCATGAATAACGAACTCGCGAACTTCATAGGGAAAATCGTGATTGCTACGGGAGAGTACAGCGATCTCGACAACAAACATCAAGTAACGATTAACGAGGCGGTGCCCATAGTGGCGTTGTGTACCACCGCTCGAGACAAACGGGTGTTTGGGGTGATAAGCGACGAAGAGGACGATCGCATGGATCGTAACTTTCATTTCGGATACTTGCGTTTCACTCTGAAGAAACGAAGAAGATGTAGGAAAATCACCGTGAACTCGGTGGGTGAGGGTGCGATTTGGATTTGTGATGAAAACGGTTCTTTAGAAAATGGGGATTTCATTACGAGCTCGTCGATTCCTGGGTTAGGGATGCGTCAGGATGAAAACTACGTGGCGCCCTGGACGATAGGGAAAATAACATGCGATTGCAGTTTCGAAAAGGATTCTAAAATCTATCAATATCAGGAACATATTGTCAAGGGTAAAAAGTCTAAGCAAGCTTTTGTAGGTTGCACGTATAAATGCTGACGGAGAGTGTGTATACCTCTCACAAATCTAAAATTTAAAAAAAGGCATTCATTATAAAATCTGCGCATGAAATTAAAATAAAGTATGCCAGACACTTATAGCACGGTACTTAACAGTGAAGGTGATACAACTGTGTTCGCTGTTGGCAATCCTCCTATAGCAACTCCGAACCAATACTATCCGCCATCGGACATGGAGACCATGTTTGGACCGGTTTTGCTTCCGAAAATCTACGCGAAAGGTCTTTCTGCGTTGGAGATCGCCTCCTCCGGTAGCATTGTACTGAGCGTGAACGATTTCGAAACATTGCACATTGAAAACGACGAGGATACTCGCGAAACCAAGTTCCAATCTCAATCCAACTACTGGCTCAGTTTGCAACCTCAAGATGTCTATCGTACGGTGGCTGTCGGTGATCACACGTGGTCGTCCGAGGATGACTACCAGGTGATGCGCACAACCAACCCGGAGGGTTACAAAATGGAAGCTGATCTTCGCATTGAAGGTGCGGTGTCTTTCTCCAACGACCTTACAATGGACTCCGATATGAATCTCCTCGGCAGCGCTTTCATCAAGGGCATACTTTCTGTGAACTCCAACGTATTCGTGGAGAGCAAGGTGGAGCTCGGCGACACGCTTTCTGTGGAGCAAGAGGCCATCTTCGCGGACACCTTGTCCGTGGCGGAGACGGTGTATCTGTCCAGCAATCTGTCGGTGGAGGGTCATGCGTGGATCGAGGGTGGTGTGTCCATCGGAAGCAATCTGTCCGTGGAGAAGGAGGTCATTTTCTCCGACACACTTTCGGTAAGCAAAGAGGTGTACCTGTCCTCCGATCTCTCCGTGGAGGGTCGCGGTTGGGTCGAGGGTGCTGTGGAGCTCGGCGATACGCTGTCGGTGAAGGACATCGTGTACCTTAGCTCCAATCTCTCTGTGCACGATGAGGTGTTCCTCAACAGCAACCTGTCGGTGCAAGGCAACCTCACGGTGTTGGATTGGGTGGAGCTCGACAGCACTCTGTCTGTCTTGGATGCCGTTACCTTCAGCGACACTCTCTCGGTTGGCAAAGAGGTGTACCTTTCCAGCAATCTGTCTGTGGCGGACACCGTGTACCTCGCTAGCAACCTTGAGGTGGTGGGCGACATTCGCGTGGACGACGAGGCGTTCTTCAACGGTACGGTGCTCAAGGTGCCCGTGGGTACCACCGACGTGCGCCCCGAACCGGTGAATCGCTACACCGGTTCGATCTTCTACAACGAGGAGAACAAGCGTTTTGAAGGCTTGCACGATCTTGGCGACAATGTCGAGCCCCAGTGGATGCCTCTAGGCAGCACCGCGGATATCGACGGAGACACCTACATCAAGGCGGAGGAGAACCCCGGTACAGACGACGACCATCTGCAGTTCTTCGCCGCCAACGCGACCACCCCTCGCATGATCATGAACTCCAATCTGCTGAGCGTGAACCTCGAGCTCGTGGTCGCGAGCAACCTGTCGGTGGGTCTCGACGTGGTCTTCGCGGACATCCTCTCGGTGGGGGACGCGGTGACCTTCGCGGACACCCTCTCCGTGGGTGAGTTGGTGTACCTCTCCTCTCATCTCTCCGTGGAAGGCGGTATCAATGTGATGAGCAACGTGTTCTTGGACTCCACCCTTTCAGTGAAGGGTGAGACGGACATCGTGGATCGTGTGCAAATGGGCGACACGCTCTCCGTGTTCAAAGAGGCCTACCTGCACAGCAATCTCTCGGTGGGTGGCGAGGTGGATGTCATTGGGGCATCTCGTCTTAAGGACACTCTGTCTGTACTCGAGACGGTGTACCTGAACTCCAATCTGTCTGTCGGCGAAAACCTCTTCGTCGATCTCGATCTGTCGATCGGTAATGACTTGACGGTCGACAATGACACTCTCATTAAACGTGCACTGTACGTGGAGTCCAACGTTTTCATGCGTGAACAACTCAGCGTCCTAGGTAAGGTGGAGCTAGCAAACGACCTTAGCGTGCAGGGTAACACCGAAATGGGCGGTAAATTGAGCGTGAAATCCGACGTGTTTATCCATCACGATTCCACTCTCTACACCAACAAGATTATGCACGGATTTGATCAAAGTGGCGAAGGAGAGCTCATCATCGATGTCGAGACGCTTTACGTGAAAGGTAACCTAGAAATCCAGGGTACCCAGAACACGACAAACACATACACCACCGACATGTTCGTGGAGGATCGCGCTAT
>Ga0181571_10000741_pt1 | contig 22272 bp, 14 predicted proteins | sample 101ome_17_FD_132440 | JGI IMG/M metagenome (GOLD analysis project Ga0181571, IMG submission 132440) | Coastal salt marsh microbial communities from the Groves Creek Marsh, Skidaway Island, Georgia - 101407AT metaG (megahit assembly) | ecosystem: Environmental > Aquatic > Marine > Intertidal... | reverse complement strand
GCCCTATAAATGGCAAGTAATCGCAGAGGGGGAAGAAGGGACTACCCCTGGGGAGAGTGAGACATGGAAGTTTTACTTAGCAGGTAATCCACAGATAAACTATGCGCCATTCCCCGCGGAACTAATTACCCCACGATCAGGGGCTACCATAACGCCTTCTGGAGGGCAAATAACAGCCAGTTGGAACTGTAGTGATGTAGATGGTGATTTGACTTCTTATCAGGTGTATTTAGACACTACAGACGGCTCAACACTGGTGCAAGAGGTGAATCATCAGTCATCTACCACAGAAGTGCAGTTAGATGTAGCTGCAAACCAGGTTTATTATTGGAAAGTAGTAGCGATAGATGCCAATGGCAACAAAAGTAGCTCTGGTGTCTATACTTTTAGAACGCAGTAAAATCTAGGTATGATTCTGAAACCATCTAGAATATCCATCATGGGATAAGGACTGGTAGTATTTATCTGATGGTATTCTATATGATTTTTCTATCCGACCATGTGCTTAAAGGTTATATACCCCTCTAAAGGTGATTAGTCGTGGTTGAATAAAATTTTGAGCATTAAATACTGAAAGGTTATTGGCACTGTTACGCACCTGGGCTTCAATATTCAAAATGTTAGAAGCTTTTAGTTCGAACTCCCATTTGGCGTCTTTGTCTTTTCTGTAGGAAATTTTGGCATCCCAATTTTGAAAAGACTGTACTTGATTAATGAAGTTTTGACTGGTGTAGCTGTAGCTGGACACCATCGTTATTTTTTCTAAGATGTAAGCATCAAACTCAATTGAAGGCGACTTTATAATAAATTTAGTCTCACGATTTCCCTGATTATTATTTATAATGCTATACCGATAGCGCAAACTAACATTTGGCGCCACTTTAAAATTTGTTCGTATTTCTGGTGTATAGGTTTGAGTAAAACCTTCGTTGAGGGATTGCCGCCCCTGAATCAACTGATTGATTTTACTGTAATTAAATGCACTGTTCAAACTCGCTCTAACTTTTCCAAAAGTTCTTTGAATTCGACCAAAGGCATTAAAATTTTCATCGGCAAAGTTGGAATTAAAAAAGGTGCTGGTTCTAATGATGTTATCAAAACGAGTTAGACTCCGAATTTGATCAATATTACTGGTGTAGGACAAGCGGGCAAAAACATTGGTATAGTTAAATAAATTAAAACTACTGTACAATAAACTCAAATTATGAGACAGTGCATTTTGCAAATCAGGAGCACCAAATTGAATACTATTATAATTATTCAGTACCAAGCCTCTAGCCAAGCGTGTAACATCGGTAAATTGGTTTTGCATGCGGTAGTTTAAGGTGAGGGACTCACTCTTTTTAAACTGTATTCGCGTCTCAAAATCGGGGAGCAAGCGAATAAAATTATCTTCTACCAGCTCGTTGAACTGTCTGTTTTTGTTACCATAAGCATGTACAGAAAAGCCAGGAGTAAAGGTGAATATCCCAGTTCTAAACCGTAAATGCACTCCCAAATACACATCACTAAAATTATATTCTGTGTCGTTGGTGGCCAAGCCATTGTTTATCATTGGTGCTATTGGGGTGTAGGGGGTATTGTCTGCCAAACGCTCAAAAATGGATGAATTAAAATTCTGCTTACTCAAAATACTGCCTAGAGTAAAGTTAAGGTTACTTTTTTGACTAATTATATGATAATAGTCCAGTTTGGCGTCCAACTGGTTGGAAAAAATTTTCCGATCCTGAGCAAGATCATATTGTGGGAGGGTGTTGTTTAAGCCTAAGATTTTGGCTGTAGTATCAAACACATCTTCCCCATTTACGGTATTTTCGATTATTGCACTATAAAATGGGTCTTCATTTTTGATTAGGTGTTGAGTTTCAAAAGCAAAAATGTTATTTTCATCTAGGGTGTAATAATAATTTAACGTTTGATTGATGGAATATGGTGTAACTTCTTCTACTTGACTAGTATTCCCAATTATTGAAGAAAAAACTTTTTGCTGTTGGCGATCATTAGCTGTACGCACCAAAACATCATAATCCATTTGGTTGCTAAAATTAGGTTTATAGGACGTACTTAGTTTAATCAAACTTTGATTGGAGCGTTCAGTACTGTTTTGTTCTGTGGCTTCATCAGGAATTTGCAGATCGGAATTAGTATAGCGAATAAGGCTGTTTTCTTTAGAGTCGATCAGGCTTGAATTGAAAATAAAAAAGCCTGTAAGGTCTAAACTTTCGTCGGGGGAATAGCTAAAGTTTACTGTCCCCAACTTGTTTTCAATGTTTAAGGCATTTTGCTGGTTGGTTAAAAAGTTTAGGCTGTTATCCCCCAAGTTAATTTGTGTGCCACTTTGGCGACTGGGAGCCCGAAAACCACCAGTAAAACCTCTTAAATCTCTCCTTGACAGGGCTACCTCCCCAATATTGTTGATGTCACCAATGAAATTTATGGTGTACTTAGGAGTGTAATAAAATAATTTAGGCTGTAGAAGATAGAGTCCTTCTTTTGGGGAGTCCCCTAATCCTGTAGTAACACTCCCAAACCAAAAACGCTCTTTGCCTGACTTTAGCTTGATATTAATTGCTACATTATCTTGGTTGTTTCGAACACTTCGGAGTTGCCCTATATCACCATAATTTTTTAATACTTGAATTTTATCCACAGTACTTGAAGGAATGTTTTTAGTTGCAATTTTGGTGTCCCCCTCAAAAAAGTCTTTTCCATTTACCATTAATTTATTAACTACTTTTCCCTCTACTTCTATTTGGCCATTATCGTTAATTTCTACCCCAGGGAGTTTGTCAATAATATCTTCCAACTTGCGTTCAGATCCATTTTTAAAGGAATCAGCATCGTAAATTAGGGTATCTCCACGAACCAAAACTGGAATTTTCACTACCACCTCGTCCAATTGTATGTCGGCCCGAAGCTCATAGTCTTTAGTTACATCGCTTTTTAGAGTTTTTAAAGTGTCTTTAATGGTTTGTAGTCCCAAGGCGCTTACTTGTATTTTATAGGCAGCATTTTGTTTTAATTTTAATGCAAAAACACCATCTTCTCCAGTAATGGTGTAAGACTCTAATGCTTCGGTAGCCTTGTCTATAGCAACCAAGCTGGCAGCACCCAAGGGATTTTGTAAGCTGTCGCGAACAACCCCTTTAAGGGTAACAGTTTGCGCTTGACTTAAAAAGGACAAGACCAATCCTAAGATTAAAAGACGGAATTTCATAGTATGATGAGCGTTAAATGTATACCTTGGTAAAGAACTTAACTTCTTCTGCGTCGTCCACGATTGTCACGCATCTCTGTCATTTTCTCTTTAATGGTTGTACGATAGTCCTTTTTAGTAATTATTTGTCCCTTGTCTGGGGGAGTAATTTCACTGCGTTCTTTAGGATTTATAATGATTTCTGAACAGAGCATTGTAGTATTGCCAGCACTAACTTCAAGAATAAGTCCTGGCAGCCCCCAAAATTCAGCAGGGCCGTGTTTTACCGGAATTTGTAAGGTATACCACGCTTCAATTTCGGTTAGTTCTATTTCGTCATTTCCTGTTTGACTATTGCCCAAATCATTCCATGAAAAATTAAACCACTGCAATTCAGTAATTGGGAGAATAGCAGTCGCTTTAAAGCAGGTGTAACCTCCAATTTGTTTGGTTTCACTCCCCATTTTCCATTCAATGTGCTGCAAGGAGTCTTTAACTAAAAATCGTTTGCCATAAAATTCTTGAGCTTGAACCAATGTATTGTCTGAAACGTTTTTATACTGTTCTCCTCGAGAGAAGTTTGCACCCCAGGAATCTGTAGCTCCCGAAATGGCATCTATTTTTACCTCTTCAATAAAAAGGGATGCATCGGCATTAAAATTCAAAACATAGGTTTTTTCGAGCCGGTTCTTTAATCGAGCTTTTATTTGTTTTTTTTGGGCCTCACTCATTCTTGCCCCCCAGCTTCCCAATTCCATAGTAGATTTAGAAAAATAATACGCTTTTCCTTGAAAGTTTTGCATTTCAGTAGCTGTAAAAGAAAGTATTAAAGGCAAGATCATAAGAATTATAAGAGTCGTAATCTTTTTCATAATAATTTTTTATTTGCAATATAGTGCATTAATCAGTAAGCAAGGGTTTAGAGGGAAACTATTCTGCTTCTATAGAAACCCAAAAAAAGTGTTGGGCCGACTCTACTAAATCAAAAAAAAATCTATTTAGTTCTAGAACTCTTTCTATTAATTTCGCTTATAAATTTAGGAGATTAAGTTAAATTGTTTTCCAACTTTTATAAAAGCTTTTATCGCTTTGTCCAGGTGTTCTTTTTTGTGGGATGCAGATAATTGAACTCTAATTCTCGCTAACTCTTTTGGAACAACAGGATAAAAAAATCCAATAACATATATTCCCTCAAGAAGAAGGGCTTCAGACATTTCTTGAGATAATTTTGCGTCATAGGTCATTACAGGAACTATGGCTGCATCGGCACCAATGAGATTAAATCCTGCCTTTTCCATCTCCTCCCTGAAATAAGCTGTATTATGCTCTAACTGATTTCTCAATGAATAGTCTTCAGATATAATTTCGAATACTTTTAAAGTACCTCCTACAATGGCAGGAGCAAGTGAATTTGAAAATAAATAAGGCCTAGATTGTTGACGAAGTATTTCAATGATTTCTTTTTTACCAGTTGTATATCCTCCCATAGCTCCTCCCAGTGCTTTACCTAGAGTCCCTGTTATTATATCAACTCTACCTAACACTTTTTTTAACTCTATGGTGCCTCTCCCTGTTTTGCCAATAAACCCTGCTGCATGGCATTCGTCTACCATAACCAAAGCTTCATACTTATCCGCTAAATCACAAATCTTATCCAGTTGTGCCACTATACCATCCATTGAGAAAACGCCATCGGTAACAATGATTTTAAAACGATGTCTATTTTTATTTGCCTCAATCAATTTGTTTTCTAAATCCTCCATATTGTTATTTAAATAACGATATCGAGATGCTTTGCATAATCGAATCCCGTCAATAATGGAAGCGTGATTTAATGAATCAGAAATTATAGCGTCTTCATCTGTTAGCAGGGGCTCAAAAAGACCCCCATTTGCATCAAAGGCAGCGGCATATAAAATAGTATCCTCACAATTGAAAAAGGAAGCAATCTTTTTTTCTAACTCTTTGTGAATATTTTGAGTTCCACAAATAAAACGTACTGATGACATTCCAAAGCCATATGAATCTAGAGTGTCTTTTGCCGCTTGAACGACAGCCTTATGATTGGATAAACCTAAATAATTATTTGAACAAAAATTTATCACTTCCTCTCCAGAAGATAATTTAATTGTAATGTCCTGAGGACTGGTAATAATTCTTTCTGTCTTGTAAAGCCCAGCTTCTTTAATTTCGTTTAATTCAATCTCTAATTTTTTATCAATAAGTCCGTACATGACTTTAATTATTAGTTCTTTTTATATTTCTTTTCCAGTTGTTCCAACATTATTTTGGTCATTTGAGTTAAATCATATTTTGGTTGCCAATTCCAATCTTTCCTGGCCTGTTGATCATCAATTTCACTTGGCCATGTTGCAGCAATATCTTGTCTGAAATCAGTGTAATAATCCACCTTAAAGTTAGGGTGAATTTTCTGAATTGCTAGGGCGATCTCATTTGGGCTTAAACTCATGCTAGCCAAATTATAGGATGTTCTAATACGAATATTTTCTATAGGGGTTTGCATTATTTCAATAGTAGCATGGATAGCATCATCCATATAAATCAAGGGTAATTTGGTGTCAGGGTTTAAATAACAAATATATTTTTCTTTTTTAACGGCACTATGATAAATTTCAACCGCATAATCCGTTGTTCCTCCTCCAGGCATAGATTTATATCCTATAATGCCAGGATATCTAAGGGAACGTACATCTAAGCCATATTGATCAAAATAATATTGCGCCCAATTTTCTCCTGCTGCTTTACTGATTCCGTACACCGTTGAAGGATTGATAAAGGAAGTCTGTATCGCCTTTGATCGGGCTACATTTTTTCCAAATACAGCTATTGAGCTTGGGAAAAAAACTCTACACACACTATTTTTTCGAGCAACTTCAAAAACATTGAGCATCATTTCCATGTTCAATCTCCAAGTTCTTAAAGGATACTTTTCACCTGCTGCAGAAAGTATGGCAGCTAAATGATAAATTTGAGTAATGGAATATTTCTTAACAAAATATTCTATTTGGTCATAAACCATTGCATCAATTTTTTCAAAATGACTTTCAAAAAGGGGATTGGGTTTAATATCTGATAAAATTACATTTTCCTTACCAAAGATCTTTTGAAGAGCAACCGATAGAACACTACCCAGTTGACCATTGGCACCTATTACTAATATTTTATCTCTTACCACAGGAATGTTAATTTGTACTTATAATATAAAAAAAATAGTTTTTTTTATTCCAGTATTTTTCATAAAATATAGATGTTTTTGGTTACAATACTTCAATAAATTTTATTATCAGATTAACGTGTGCTACAACTTTGAATAATAGTGGGAGCAACTTATAATGATAAAACCCTACACCAAGCCATCAAGCTTCTCCAGCATCACATCTTTAACCTTAGCTTGTATTGCACAGGTGTTTTCTTCCATTAGTCTATATGGCTTTCTATGGTAATAGTTGTAGCTTCTTTCCTTATTAATCCCTCTCCAGAAGTTGACGTTGGCGTATTGTTATGTTTTTTCTGCAGATGGTTTTTTTTACAAAAATCTTAACCTGTCGGGTCGGGTACCAGACTAGCGGTGATTTTGGCCGAAAGCAAACACAACGGAATACCCCCACCTGGATGCACACTGCCTCCACAGAAATAAAGTCCGTCGATCGCCTTGGAAAAATTTGGGTGCCGTAAAAAAGCATCCATCCGCCGATTACTTGAACTTCCGTAAAGGGCACCTTTGTGTGAATGGGTCAGTTGTTCAATATCAATAGGGGTGCGTATCACCTCGGTGACGATATGCTGGGAGATATTTTGACCCAATACCCGCTCGATTTTTTCGAGGGTATGTTGGCGTAATTGTCGGGTGAGCATGTTCCAGTTTTGTCCGCTATTGTAGGGCGCATTGACCATCACAAACCAGTTTTCCCCGCCTGGGGGCGCATCTTCGGGTACATCTTTGGCGGTGATATTGATATAAACCGTGGGGTCATCGTCCAATTGTAGGTCTTTAAAAATGGCGTAAAACTCTTTTTTGTAGTCCTTTGAAAATAGTATGTTGTGTAAATCAAGCTCAGGAAAGGTTTTGTCCATCCCCCAATAAAAAATCACAGCAGAGCTAGAAGGCTGCATTTTTTGAAGTTTACGTGGGGGCTTTTGTTGGGGCAGTAATTTTTGATAGGTTGGGGTCACATCCATATTACTGACAACGACTTCCGCCGGATGAAATTGACCATGAGAAACTATCCCTACTGCTTTTTTATGCTTAACACAAATTTCAGAGACCTGCTGGTTAAACTCAAACACCACCCCTTTCTTTTCGGCTAACCGATAAAGTGCTTGGGTAATTTGGACCATTCCTCCTTCGGGGATAAACGTCCCATAATGACTTTCAAGATGCTGAACCAAAGTCATCAGTCCGGGAGTTTGAAAAGGATTTGACCCGTTGTAGGTCGCATACCGGTCAAAAAGCTGCACCAGCTGTGGTGATGAAAAAGACCGCTGGTTTACGGCATGCAAATTGGTCATCAATTCATAACGATGCAGTTGGGTTAGGGCCTTGAGCGTATCACGGTTAAACAAGGTACTCCACCGATGCAGTGAACGTTCTAAAAACAATCCAGCCAACAAATCGTACTTCTTTTTGGCTTTTTCGGCATAGCGTTCGACCGCCTTTGCCTCGCCTTTAAATACCTTTTCGACTTCTTCTAAATAGGCAGAGCGGTCTCCATAGGCATTAAATTGTGTCCCGTCTTCCCAAAAATAACGACAGGCCACTTCCTTTTTTTTATAACTATAATGGGCTCGGGGATCTTCACCGGCTAATTCAAAAAGGGCATCGACAAAATGGGGCATGGTAAACAACGAAGGCCCAGCATCAAACCGATAGCCCGCCGAAGTAAAACTCGATAGCTTTCCCCCCGGATAGGCGTTGCTTTCAAAAACAGTGACCCTATAGCCCTTTAAAACCAAACGTATGGCGCTCGCCAAACCCGCCACTCCGGCACCAACGACAATGGCTTTTTTCATGAATGTTTTATTTTTTGGGTATCCGAAAGGAGCACAAAACGCGCAAACAGATCTTCGGCATACCATTGCTGTTGGCGGGTCTTTTTTACAATTTTCGCATGGGGGCCTTTATAAGCAAATTGATGCACGGCTTCCGCCTGATTCCAAATACTGACGGTGGCTTGCTGAATCCATGGCCACTCACCTATGCCTTTATAAAACTGAACCCCTTGGGCATTACTCAGGGCCTTACTGGCCGCTGGTACAGCCTTCCAAAAAGCAGCTAGCCGATTCCAACGCAGGCTCGCACGTGTCAAAATGGCCACGGCTTGATCGGCGGAAGGTGGCTGTTGTGAAGCTGGGGTAAATGGATTTTTTCCATCCCACAGACCCGAACTCTTATAGGGCTTTAAATGGAGTGTACGGTGGGCGGCCGCCTTTTGGTAGTAGGCTTGCATAAACGGGTGGGTATCCAAAAACGCCTGAGCTTGGGCGGCCGAATCCCAAACCCCCAAAAAAGCATAGGTTCTAAAATCGGGACGTAGGCTAAACCCATCGCCCCCTCCGGTACCCAAAAGTTTCTTAAAACGAAGGCCAGTTACATCTTTGAGTTGTCGGTAGCCCACCCCCATTTGTCGAAAGGCCCAAAAGTAATTTTTGGAAAAATAGAAAAACGTTAAACTGACGTGCGGTATACTCATTCCCCTCAAAGGTACAGCCTTTCTAATGAATAGTAAACGCCAGTTATAGTTTGGTTTTAAGTTATACCTCAAACCGAGGTTGCCAAAAGAGTCAGTCAGTTGATGCTTATTTATGCTTTTGCTACATTTGAAATTCTGTGGATTCCTCCTATCTTAGGAGGATGAAAAAAATACAGAAAGAGACCATCAAGCAAGAAGTGTTTGATCTCTATGACGATTATGCCCACAACAAAATCAATCGGAGACAATTTGTCGAAAAACTATCGACCTATGCTGTTGGCGGAATTACTGTTTCTGCCTTGCTGAGTTTTATTCAACCTGATTATGCCACCACGGGTTTGGTCGATCCCCAAGACCCAAAACTCGATTCGGATTATATCTTATACGATTCACACAAAGGAGCCGGTCAAATGCGGGGATTATTGTCCAAATCCAAAGAGATTGAAGGGCCACGCCCGGGTATCGTTGTGGTGCATGAAAACCGTGGACTCAACCCCTATATTGAAGATACTGCCCGTAGAGCTGCATTGGCCGGATTTATAACTTTGGCTCCCGATGCGTTATACCCTCTTGGGGGCTATCCCGGGAATGACGACGAAGGACGGGCCATGCAACGTCAACGCGACCGCGACGAAATGTTGCAAGATTTTATCGCTGCCTTTCACTACCTTAAAAACCATCCCGACTGCTCCGGTAAGGTAGGTGTAGTCGGATTTTGCTTTGGTGGATGGATATCCAACATGATGGCCGTTGAAGTTCCTGAGCTTGCTGCGGCTGTCCCTTTTTATGGTGGGCAACCTCAATCGGATATCGAAAAGATCCAGGCCCCGCTTTTGCTTCATTTTGCCGGTTTGGACCAACGGGTTAACGCTGGATGGCCCGATTATGAAAAGGCACTAAAGCAACACCAAAAAAACTATACGACCTATACCTATCCCGAGGTCAATCACGGTTTTCATAATACCAGTACCCCGCGTTATGATCAGGCCGCTGCAGAACTGGCATGGGAACGTACTCTGGCTTTTTTTAGGGAGTATTTAAATGAATAGCGCTTGTTGAATCTCCAAAAACATCTTAGCTGTCTTTCTTTAGTAACTTATTTACTCAAAATTTCTTAGAAATCATTAAAAAACCTAAACCAAACTCCATAGAATTTGCTGCTTTTGGACCAAAAATGGTTCGGGCTTACCTCCTTTTTATCGGTATGGCGGTACTGCTTTTTGGCAGTGTACTGTATTTGGACACCCAACCCACCCAGCAAACCACCGTTCCCGTTCCGTTTTTTGAAGCAGATCTCGAAGACCTGGTTCGTCAAAGTGGCGATGAGCAACTGGTTTATGGATATGAACTTTTTACAAAAACCGACGAACTAATTGGACCCAACGCTCCCTCAACAGCAGTCCGTATCAGTGGTAATGTTTTACAATGTACAAGCTGCCACCTCAACGAAGGTTTAAAACCCTATGGCATTCCCCTATACGGCGTCACCGAACAATTCCCACAATACCGAGGTCGCGAAGATAAAATAGGGAGTTTGGCCGAACGAATCAACGGTTGTTTTACCCGTAGTATGAACGGTATCCCACTAGCCGAAGACGCAAAAGAAATGCAGGCCATGCTCCATTATATTGCCTGGTTGGATCGCTACACCCCCGCTACAGACGAAATTTTTGGCAAAGGCCTAAAATCCCTTGAATTGCCCAATAGAAAAGTAGATTTGATCGCCGGAGCAGAAGCCTATACAAAGTACTGCGCTCTTTGTCATCAACCCGACGGGCAAGGGCAGTTAAACCCCGACAACAAAACCTATACCTATCCACCCCTTTGGGGAAAAAATGCCTACAACAACGGGGCAGGAATGACCCGGGTCATTACTGCAGCGCAGTTTATCAAATATAATATGCCCTTTGGCGTGACACATGATGCACCGACACTTAGCGATGAAGAAGCCTATAACGTTGCGGGCTATATCAACCAACAGGACCGACCCCAAAGAGCTTTGCTCGAAAAGGATTTTCCTACCTTAACCAAAAAACCGGTCTCCACCCCCTACCCGCCTTATGCCGATCCCTTTTCAGTCGAACAACATCAGTTGGGTCCTTTTGCACCCATCATCGAATTTTATCAAGAAAACTATCAAATCACCAAAACCAAATAGGGTATGAAATTCAACAAACTTCCAATTTTGCTTAGCGTATTCATGACATGGACGACCCATGCACAATACGAAGGCTATAGTGCCGATTCTTGGCAAAAGCAACGAGAAACGGAAACAGTTTTTTTAGCCAGTGTGGACAGCACGACCTATAAACAACACCTCAAAACACTCACTGCACGTCCGCATGTCGCTGGTAGTAAAGCCAACGAAGCCGTCCAAACCTATATGACACGCATCATGCAACAAGCCGGATTTGACGTAACAGCCTATCCTTATGATGTGTATATCCCCAGCCATCCCGGTGAATCATCAGTAGCCCTTGTCACTCCTTTTAGACAACCCCTTAACCAACAAGAGGACCTTTTATCCGAAGATCCCTATTCGGCCGACCCCCTACTGTGGAAAGGGTGGAATGCCTTTTCAGGTAGTGGGGATGTCACGGCCGAAGTGGTCTATGCCAACTATGGCCGTAAAGAAGATTTTGAACAACTCAAAGCTTTAGGCATTGACCCCAAGGAAAAAATTGTCATTGCCCGCTATGGAGGAAATTTTAGAGGATTTAAAGCCAAATTTGCTGAGGCTTATGGTGCCGCTGGACTACTGATTTATACCGACCCCAAAGACAGTGGGTTTACCAAAGGGCTTGTTTATCCCGAAGGGGCCTATTACAACGCCTCAACCATCCAAAGAGGTTCCCTACTCACTACTGATTTCACGGGCGACCCGCTCACCCCCTTTGAGCCGGCTTTGCCCCTTGATGGAAAACCTAAGGTCAAACGACTCGATCCCAAAAATGCTCAACTGCACACCATCCCAGTCACCCCACTTTCGTATGGGGCAGCTGAGCAAATTCTCAACAAAATGAAAGGTTCTCCCGTTCCTCCAACATGGCAGGGAGGACTCCCTTTTACCTACCGATTGGAGGGTGGCGCCGACTTAACCGTACGTCTTCATGTCGATCAAAAAATTGATTTTGTACGTGCACGCAATATAGTGGGAGTACTTGAAGGCTGTGAATTACCCGACGAATGGGTGATCTTAGGCTGTCACTACGACGCTTGGGGGTTTGGGGCTACCGACCCCAACAGCGGAACAGCCATGCTACTCAACTTGAGTGAATCGTTGGGTAGGTTGGCACAAAAAGGCTTTCGTCCCAAACGGTCTATCCTCATTGCCCACTGGGATGCCGAAGAACACGGAGTGATTGGCTCCAGTGAATGGGTCGAACAACTCAAAGAGCAACTTCAAGCCAAAGCCTTGGTGTATATGAATTTTGACGGCGGGGTGTCGGGCAAAAACTTCGGTGCTTCAGCGGCCCCTACCCTCAAAAAGCTTTTGGTAGAGGCGTCCAAAGAAGTTGCCTATCCCTATACCGAACAAAGCCTTTTTGATTTTTGGAACAAAACAAATGCCGAAGAACCACCAATTGGGAATTTAGGTGGGGGGTCCGATCATATCGCTTTTTATATGCATGCCGGTGTTCCGTCTCTTACCGGAGGAGCCGGAGGGCCTACCCTTTACCATTCGAATTACGACAGTTTTCGTTTTTATGAACGCTTTGTCGATCCAGAATTTCATATGGGCCCGATGGTCGAAAAAATGGCCGGTATCATGGCCTTGCGTATGGCCAATGGTGATTTGATTCCCTACAATCTCAACCGCTATGCTACCGATCTTGCCCTACATTTTAAAAATGCAACACAAAAAATCAAACGCTTTCATCCCGAATTTTCAGGCTTTGAACAAGCCGAAAAAGCCATTGAACAACTCCATCAGTCCGCAACAAAGCTGACTACCGCTTTGGAACAGCTTTTGGTCCAACCCAAAATCAGCACCAAAAAACGGAAATCCATCAACCGCCAACTGCTCGCTTTAGAAAAAAGCTTTTTAACTCCACAAGGCATGTATTTTGGTCGCTGGTATCAGTCACTCTATGCCTCATCAGATCCCTTTAGCGGCTATGCTGCATGGATTTTACCTGGACTCGAATACGAGATTGCCTTGCAATCTACACAACGCCTAGAAGAATGGGATCAAAGGTATACGGCAGCCATCCTGGATTTGCAACACAAGATGCAAAACCTCATCGAAGAACTTTAAAAAAACATTATCTACGCTAAAACAATCATTATGAATTTAAAATCCACTATACTCGCTCTCCTCCTTCTTGTTTCGACAACTTCCTTTTGGGCGCAAGAAGATGCAGTCATCCAAAATATTATCGAAGAAGGACAAAACAACTCCCAACTCAAAATCCTTGCCCATGAATTGTTAGACGAGATTGGCCCACGATTGGTGGGTACTCCACAAATGCAGAAAGCGCACGATTGGGCAGTCGCTAAGTATCAACAATTGGGTATCTCAGCCTATAAAGAACAGTGGGGCACCTGGAAAGGCTGGGAACGAGGAGCCTCACATTTTGATATGCTATCTCCCCGATTTCAAACCCTAGAGGGTCGCCAACTGGCCTGGAACCCCAGCACCCCAAAAAAGGGCATCACTGCAGCGGTTACCCATTACCCCCAATTTAAAGACTCAATGGCATTTCAACGTTGGTTATTGACCATCAAGGGTAAACATGTATTGGTTTCCATGCCACAGCTCACCGGACGACCAGACTACAACTGGGAAGAATTTGCTACCGAAGCCTCTTTTGACAAAATGAAAGAAGCGCGGGAAGCCCAAACCCAAGCCTGGAATGATAACCTATCCAAAACAGGCTATAACAGCCGAAGCATCATCAAGGTGCTCGAAGAAGCGGGCGCAGCGGGAATCATTTCGAGCTATTGGTCGCGAGGCTTTGGAGTCAACAAGGTTTTTAGTGCGCGTACCGAAAAAATTCCCATGATAGACCTTGGGATGGAAGACTACGGAATGCTCTATCGTTTGGCCGAACATAATCGTGAGCCTGTGGTTAAAATTGTGGCCTTATCCAAAGATTTGGGCGATGTACCCACCTTTAATACCATCGCTAAAATCGAAGGGAGCGAATACCCGGATGAATATGTGATCTTATCAGCGCATTTTGACTCGTGGGATGGCGGTACCGGGGCGACTGACAACGGTACAGGAACCCTGGTTATGATGGAAGCCATGCGTATTCTCAAAAAAGCCTATCCCAATCCCAAAAGAACCATTTTGGTGGGCCACTGGGGTAGCGAAGAACAAGGACTTAATGGCTCAAGGGCTTTTGTCGAAGACCACCCCGAACTGCTGCCTAACATCCAAGCAGTTTTTAACCAGGACAACGGTACCGGGCGGGTGGTAAAAATTTCGGGATCTGGTTTTGTCAATGCCTACGATTACCTCGGACGATGGCTAGCAGATGTGCCCAAAGAAATTCGAAATGAAATCGAAACTGATTTTCCGGGTATGCCCAGCCGAGGAGGCACCGATCATGCTTCATTTTTGGCCGCCGAGGTACCGGCTTTTAACCTCAGCGCAATCAACTGGTCCTATTGGAATTATACATGGCACACCAACCGTGACACCTACGATAAGGTGGTTTTTGATGACCTTCAATCCAACGCAATTTTAACTGCAATTTTGGCCTACAAAGCTAGTAACGACTCCAAAAAAACTTCGCGGGACAAAAGAGTCATGCCGATTAATGAACGTACACAAGAAATCACTCCCTGGCCATCGCCAAGAAAACCAAGGAGAGACGGTACTCAAAATTAATGATCAATATGCGTAAAATTGGCCTAATATTGACGTTAGGGCTTATGCTGGTAAGCGGATGTAAAAAAGAGAATCGCTCCGCCGAAAACAACACCCTCTTTGCTGTAAACTCTTTGGGTAGCAGCCTTCCATACCTTGTCGTCAAAACAGAGGAAACCATCCAAAATGAACCTAAGATACCCGGAACATTAACCGCTTATCGGCAAGGGGAAACCTTATGGACCACCCCCATTGGGATTGAATACAGGGGCTCTACCTCCTACCGCTTGTCGGACAAAAAATCCTTTGGTATTGAAACTTGGGATGAAGCAGGGGAAGATGTGGCACTCTCCCTTTTTGACATGCCCGAAGAAGAAGATTGGATCTTGATGGGGCATGTCTACCGGGCATCGACCAACACCCTTTTCGATCCAACACTTATGCATCACTACCTTGGCTATGAACTTTCGCGAGCATTAGGGCGTTATGCCAGTCGAGGAACCTATGTCGAACTCGAAGTCAATGGGGATTATCTGGGAGCCTATATTTTTATGGAAAAACTTAAAAGAGATAAAAACCGTATTGATGTAAAAAAGTTGGAACCCGAAGACACTGATCCCGATGATATTACGGGAGGATATATTTTAAAAATCGATAAAACTTCGGGTAGTGATGTGGCCACTGATCAACCGTTGGAATATTATGAAGACAATTGGGCAGACGATGCAAGATACAGTGAAAGTTTAGGGTTTAGATCCCAATACGACATCTTTGGAAACGCACTCACGATTGCCCCTTTTGGGCCACCCTATCATGAAAATCAGTATCTAGAAACCTACTTTCTTTATGAACACCCCAAATCTAAAGACATTACCAACCTTCAGAAACAATATATCCAGGACTATATCCATGCTTTTGAAACGGCCTTATTACAAGATGATTTTGGTGCCGACCAACGCACATACACCGACTATATAGACAGCGCGAGTTTTGCAGATTATTTTTTACTAAACGAATTAACCGGCAACATCGATGCCTACCGTCTGAGTACCTATTTACATAAAAACCGTGGTGGATTGTTAAAAATGGGCCCCCTGTGGGATCTAAATATCGGTTATGGTAAGCAAGACCGTGTTCCTGTAACCGATTGGATAGCCAACTACAACAGCCATGTTGACCGTGACCCTTGGATGGTGCCGTTTTGGTGGACCCGCCTACTGGAAGATCCACTGTTTAGATTGACAGTCAAAAACCGATGGCAAGAGTTTCGGCAAGGTGCTTTGAGCACCTCAGCCGTCCTTGAAAAAGTCGATGCAACAGCTAATTTACTGATTGACAATGGACTAATTGATCGAAACTATAGTCGATGGACCGGCATTTCTGTAGATTATCTTCAAAGCATCAACGACCTCAAAAACTACCTTTCCAATCGCTTGGAATGGATGGATGCAACCATTCAGGCATTTTAAGGTTAGTTTGCACTTTTAAGGGGAATTAACAAAGTGCGGTCATGGGCCACCTTTTCAATTTTCCCTTTGGAAAAAAACACCGGAAAAAACCGATCGGCAGCCCAGTCTTCGTATAGATTGTCATAGAACGGACTATCGGGATCCCCCGATTGGCCAGGGCTGTTGGTCCCTAGTGTTGTATCCCAGTCTTGTGTGTCAACTAAAAAACGAAAGGTAGCACCACTACTTTGTCGGTCATTAGACCCTGTTGATCCGGGGGTATAGGCATTCCCGCCACGGGCTATAGGTGGATGATTGAGTCGATTGGCTAAGTCCGGTTGGACTATATTACCCAAAACATGGTCGATCGCGCTGTGTTTAAAAGCGGCCTGTCCGTATTGCCACTTTGAAGGGTCATCACCCAAACGCTGGGCTAGACTGGCTATTGCTTCTTCAAAATTTTGACGCAGAAAAGCATCCCGTGCTTCAACGGGATTATTTCCAAAAAGAGCTGCTGTAGGTTGCGTAACCCAATCTACGATTCTTTTAAGTTGTAATGAATTAATATAGGGTTTGCCTGCATCGGGCACAAAACGTTGGTGGGCATTTTCTTTCAATTGGTTTTCCCAACTGACATAGATTGCTGCCGTGATGGAGTTGGGCAATAGTTGATAATCCCAATCTTTAAAATATCCAACCGCTTTAGCTGCTAATCCGTCAAAGGACATAGCATCTAACAAAGGTACTAACGCTTGCGCCGGTAATGAAGTATAGTCGACCTGCAATTGTCGCATTTCTTCAAGGGTAAATTGCTTGTCTTGCGCCAGCACCCCATTGATGCGATCACCCCGATAGGGATCAGACCAAGTATAGCCAATGGCCTCCCAACGTTCATAGTCTTCTGGGGTTACATTTTGATTGGCGGTGGCGATAAATCCGGAGGGAGGGTTGAGCAAGTTGGGTTTTTCGATAATTGGCAGGTAACCGGCCCATTCATGTGTTCCCTTCCCGGGGATAGGAACCAACCCACTAAAAGTATTCCGAATGGGGGCAATCCCGACGGCTTGCCAACCGATATTTCCTTCTCGATCGGCCCAAATCATATTTTCACCAGGGATATTACTGTAGTTACAGGCTGCTCTAAATTCGTCCCAGTTGGTGGCCTGGTCCATACGCAAAGAAGCCAAATAGGGAGCGCCTCCAATTTCTTGCCAGGCACAACGTACGGCTACTGCACGGTTTTTTTGGGTGTCAATATAGGTTACCGGACCGTGGCGGGTGTAGCGTAAACTTCGGGTAACAGGGTCTTGCCCTTTGACCGCTATGGTGGTGGTTTCTTCTTGAAAATCTTCCCACTGTCCATCGTACCAATACTGGTTGGGGTTTTGAGGATTAAGGGTATAAATCATCATGTCTTCGCCGTCGGTACGAAACACGGTAAGTCCCCAAGCACCATAATCGTTATGCCCTATTGAAACACCAGGAATTTCGGGTTCGCCCCCACCAATGACGTTCCAGCCGGGAGCGTTGAGATGTACCATATACCGCAATGAAGGGGTCGCCACCGTTCGATGAGGATCGTTGGCCATAAAGGGACGTCCATTGGCCATTTTTTCTCCACTGATTACCCAATTGTTGCTTCCCAAATGTAGGGAATCCAAACGGTTGTCTTGTAGGGTATTAAGCGATAATGCAGTAGTGGTGTTTCGGTATTCGGGAACAATGTCTTTTTCTGTAAAGCGCAGTCCTCGGCGAAAAGCGTAATAGGGAGCCAACAGATCTTCAAAAAGCAAGTCGTGTGGAATACTGGGATCGAGTTCCAAATTAGGGTCTTGGGGATGTAACCAAAGGAGTTCTTTTACCTTATCTGCCCCAAGGGTAGCTACTGCTCGCCCAATTTGAAGTTCTTCGCCTATGTTTCCCAACAAACCTTGGTGACGAGAAATCACCACTTCGGGGGTCCACTTTTGGGGTTGAATACCCAAGGCTTTAAATGTTTCGGGCAATAACTCGGGTTGGAGGTTAGCCTCCTCTATATAAGCATTAACCCCTGCGACAAATGCCTCTATGATGGCCACCCCATCGGGATGGTAATGGGCCATTTCTTGTTGCATATCTCCCCGGAAACGAAATAAACGGGTACCATAGTCGCGCGCTATCGCACGTTCACCCAAAATTTCTGCAACAGTTCCAGTGGCTTGACGTCGCCAAATTTCAAATTGAAACAGCCGGTCTTTGGCAGCAGCATATCCTTGAGCAAAAAATAGGTCGTTTTGATTTTTGGCATAAATATGGTTTACCCCCCATTGATCGCGAATGATTTCGACCGAATCGGTCAATCCCGCTATATTAATCGTTTGTTCTGGTGTTGAGGTACATGAAAAAAACATGAAGGTCAACACGAATGGTATAAAATGTCTCATATTCCTTGAATTAGGTTTGCTTGATATGGTTTTTTTGTTTCCTTAATTATTTATAATTCGATTGAAGCAAATGGATAAAAATTTCAATGCCTTGAAAATAATTGCCTAACCGAAGATTTTCGTTGGGACTGTGTTGGTTATTGTCCAAATTTACAGTAGGCAGGCCAATGGCGGGAATCCCCAATTGATTGACAAATGGAGAAATGGGCACCGAACCACCACTGGTTCGTATTTTTACCGGAGCCTTGCCAAAATAATCGTTCATTACCTCCGACAACCACTTGCCCTCTTTTCCATTGACAGCGGTTCGAAATGCCGGATAATGAATTCCGTAGTTTAGACTTACCACCTTGGGGTATTGTAAACGTTCTTCATCGGTGGGTTCGTGATCCAAAACAGTATACCCTTTGCTTTTGATATGTGCAATAAGTAATTGAATTAACCGCTCGGGATCAGATTCCAATACCAAGCGGATATCTATCTCGGCTGTAGCCGAAGCGGGAACAATGGTTCTGGACTCTTTGCCTACCCAGCCGCTTTGCATTCCTCGAATATTTAAGGATGGGTATTGTAGCGAAGTTTGGTAATTGGCCCCCACAGCATCAACTGCATTGATTTTAGTTCTTTGGCGAATGGCCTGCTCCTCCTGTGGCACGGCCGCTAAAAGCGCTTGGGTTTCAGTATCAATAGTTATGCCGTCGTAAAAACCTGGTATAGTCACCCGTCCTTGTTCATCTTTCATCGACGCCAACAACTGACTCAAGTTGAGTGCCGGATTGGGGATATAATTGCCATAATGGCCACTGTGTTGTGGGGTTTTAGGCCCATAGGTAGTCAGTGTAAGGGTGGCAATTCCACGATTGCCAAACACCAGGGTGGGTTCACCAGAACTATGAACAGGACCGTCTAAAATAAGAAGTAAATCGGCCTCTAGCTCTTTCTTATACTTGGCAACGGCCTCGGGCAATCCCGGTGAACTTTGTTCTTCTTCGTAATCCAAAATAAGCTTAAGGTTAAAGGCTGGATTGAGTTGGGATTGCTTTAAATAATTGAGGGCGTGTAGAAACATGACAAAGGGGCCTTTGTCGTCTGAAGCCGATCGAGCAAAGAGCCGTAAATCATCTACCTGGTTGCCAGATAGGGCACTCCAATCCACTGTTTCAAAGGAAGTGTCTACCGGTTTTTTTAGTACGGGTTTCCAAGGACTTTCTTGGTTCCACTTGGAAAAATCGACCGCCTGACCATCCAGATGCATATAAAAGGCTAGGGTGGGTAATTGCGAGTTAACTTCTAAATGGGCCATCAAAAGAGGAAATGCTGAGGTTTCGAGGGTTAAGGTAGAGAACCCCAGGGCCTCGAGCTTTTGGGCACTCCATTGTTTATTGGCTTGCAATTGGTCAACCGCCTTTCCATCGTTGGGAATAGACAAAAACGCGATAAAATCATCTAAGCCTTCCAGGCCGATGGTACGGGCGCTTTTTTCATAAAGCCGCTGTCCAAGTACAAGGCAACTGTTCAATAAACAAAGTAATATGGTCGTGCGTAGCATAATCTTAAATTTTAAAATTGTGCTACCTAACTTACTGCTTTTTATGTAAATAAGTTTGTTTGGATACAAACAAAAAATTGTAATTTGTTGATAAATCAACGCATATGGACAAAAGATCGTTTATCAAAAGCATGGGGAGTGTTGGGCTGGCTGCATGGACATGGCCGCTAGCGGCAGGTGATCAAAAGCTTGTTGAGCATCATACACTGGCACCCATCGAAGAAGAAGAAACACTATGGAAAACTGTTCGTGAGCAGTATGTCTTAAAACCGGACTATATCAACCTTGAAAGTGGATATTACAACATCATTCCCCAGCCAACTCTTGAAAAATTTAAAGCGCATATTGACGCAGTCAATCGTGAAGGGTCTTATTATATGCGTAACCAGCTCAATTTAGACAAAGTCACTCTGAGGAAAAGGATGGCGGCTTGGATGGATTGTGACACCGAAGAGTTGGTCATTACCCGAAATACGACGGAATCCTTGGATTTAATCATCGCGGGTTACCCCTGGCAAAAAGGCGATGAAGCCATTTATGCAGACCAAGATTACGGCGCCATGAAAGTGATGTTTGAACAAGTAGCCGATCGCTATGGTGTGGTCAACAAGATTGTATCGGTACCCAATCACCCCAAATCTGACGAAGAAATCGTTGCCCTTTACGAAGCGCAAATCACCCCCAAAACCCGTTTGTTGATGGTTTGCCATATGATCAACATCACCGGGCAGATCTTACCAATCAAAAAAATCTGTGACATGGCGCATAGACACGGTGTCGAAGTATTGGTCGATGGTGCCCATTGTGTAGGTCATTTCACCTATTCACTCCGTGATTTGGGCTGTGATTATTATGGCTCTAGCCTGCACAAATGGCTGGCCACTCCACTGGGTGCCGGGCTGTTGTATATCAATAAAAAAAGAATCGCCCAAATCTGGCCCCTATTGGCCGATTATATCAAAGAGGCAGATGACATTAAGCGCCTTAACCATTTGGGAACACATCCGGTACACACTAACTTGGCCATACACAATGCACTGGACTACCTCGAATGGATCGGCATGGATCGAAAAGAAAAACGTATGCGCTTTCTACAAAACTATTGGACATCCAAGTTGAGAAACGTTCCGCATGTGGTCATAAACACCCCCGAAGATCCGCAACGACATTGTGGCATTGGAAATGTTGGGATACGTCATCTTAAACCGGCCGACTTGGCCCAGCAACTGCTAGAAGACCATCAGATCTTTACCGTAGCCATTGATTATGCCAATGTTCAGGGCTGCCGGATAACCCCCAATGTGTTTACATCCATCGAAGAATTGGATCATTTTGTCGATGCCATCAAAACACTCGCACAAAAGGAAAGTTAATGTAGTAGGGCTATTATCAGATACGCTTATATCGAGGGCCTGGGTCTCCTTGTGGATGGTTTTTAGGGTTTCATTATATCCACGTTCGACATGTTGAATCGCGGTTTTTCCAGATTGGCTCTACCCCCTAAGGCCGATTAAGAAAGGTGTAACGCTTTTAGTCGCGCTTTCACCTTTTGGCCAAAAGTTTTATAAAATTGTTTGAAATCTACTTTGTCCATTCTAGCTACTCAATTTAAATTAAAATAGAGTGTTCACAAAAATAAAAGTCAACATATATGTATCCTAATTAAATATTTTCCTACCCTTAGAGTGTCCCATTACCAAACTTGCCTTTTTGTGTAAAAACAATTATGGCTACAAGGAGCGTTCTAAAGTCCAGAGGGCGTTGAATTTGCTTTAAACGAACATTTCATTTTGGATTGTTTGATTATCTAATCCTTACCATGCACTTAATCCCTCTGGCATTTTAATATTTCGAATTGATTTTAATTTTTACGAAATTTGTAGCTGACAATCGATAAATTGCGATGATGGACTATTGGAACGAATTTAGCAGCGCATTATTGGGAACTGTAGGATGGACTTGGCGTTCAATACTCTTCGAGGTGCCCTGGTATCAAAACTATTTTTGGGGATTGCTAGTTATCTCCCTGGCTGTTTGGGGATTGGAAATCCTTTTTCCCTGGCGAAAAAGTCAAGCCATTATTCGTCAAGATTTTTGGCTTGATGGGTTTTATATATTTTTTAATTT
>Ga0181571_10000739_pt1 | contig 22303 bp, 20 predicted proteins | sample 101ome_17_FD_132440 | JGI IMG/M metagenome (GOLD analysis project Ga0181571, IMG submission 132440) | Coastal salt marsh microbial communities from the Groves Creek Marsh, Skidaway Island, Georgia - 101407AT metaG (megahit assembly) | ecosystem: Environmental > Aquatic > Marine > Intertidal... | reverse complement strand
CGGCCTGACCTCAGGGCCTGTTCAATAATCGTGCGGATCAAGGTTTTGTCGTGAAGATGCGCTTTCATGCCTGCGCGGATCAATGCGCCTGCGCGGGAACTGTTGGTGACGACCAAGAAGCGCTGCACTTCGTCTACTGCCCGACCATTAAAATTGATCTGGGCGAGTTTTGCTCCGACCAGATCAATTTCATACTCCAACCCATCGATCACGTCGAAATGATAGCTTGGGACACTGTCATCGTGCAGAGGGAAGTCGTCACCCGAGGCGGGTGCAGCGCAAAAATACAGGCGGATCGCGCGAGGCATGCTTTGATTTGATCGGCTGTTGCTTCCAGAATACTCAAGCTTTTTGGATATTGGTACAGTTCCCAAATATTGCTTCGGGTTAGCTGCCCTGATGGGAAGTCGATATAATTTTCGGCCCCACCCAAGCCCCCTGCGCGATAGGGTGTGACCATTGATAAAAGTGGAAGTTCCCGAAGGTCAGGGCGGCTTTGAAGGAGGCTTCTGGCGTGATCCCGCTGAGCGTCGGCCACGATTTGAAGTGGGATATCAAGGGCGACCAGCGATAGGTAGCTGTGCATCCGAAAACGGGTTTGAGTGACAATTTCATCCGGTGCGGAAAGCGTTTTTTCATGAGCTTTTTGCGTGGTGTCGAGAATTTTCTGGGCTGTGCGCGAACGTGTCGGAGAGCTGGTTTGGTTAATCAGGCAGGCATTGCCGCTCACGATGCGCCACGTTCCATCGGCGCCACGGTCCAGCTCAAGTGTGATGACACCCAGATGCTTACCGAGATGCCCGGGCATGGCTGCCGGCTTTCCGAGGATTGTTCCGTTGGTTGAATCTACGCCGTTTGCGCTGCGGTTCCCAATTGGGAAGGGTTGGTGAACATGGCCTGCAAAAATTGCATCTATGCCGTCTATGGCGGCCAGTTTCATCGGGGTGGAAGGGGTTTCGGGGGAGGCGAAGGCTTCTTCAAGACCCTCATGGCAGAGCACAATAATTATATCTGCGCCAGCTGATTTCATGCGCGGGATTTCGGCAGTTGCCGCGGATATCACGGTTCTTAGCGAGGTCTGTTCGGGTAGGCGCGTTGTTTCCCAACTTTCCAAATTTTCAGGTGCAAATCCGATGACGCCGATTTGGATCGGGTGGCTAAGACCAGACGCGGTGACAATATCTCTCTCAAGAATGACCCAAGGCTGAATTAGGGGCGTCACGCCATCAGGACCGCAGAGGTTGGCGCAGAGAAGGGGTGCCTTGAGCACGTTAGAGACGCTGGACGGAGCGTCATCCCTGAGCAAAAAGTCGTGGTTGCCAAGCGCCACGGCATCATAGTTGAGCAGGTTGAGTGCCTGGATTACGGGGTTTTCTGCGAGGGGCTGTCGCGGATCCTCCAGCGCCAATTCTGAAAGGGGCGTGCCTTGCAGGAAGTCTCCATTGTCAAAGAGCAGCACGTTGTCTCGTTTTGTGCGGATGTCGTCGATGATTTCAGCGGTATGCACTATTCCCAAAGAGGCGTTTGTGGTTTTCGTGATGTAATCGAACGGCATGACATGGCCGTGCACGTCTGTTGTTCCGAGGATGGTCAGTGTCGCATGAGGCGCTATTGTCAGTGGTGCTTGTTTGTTAACGGGTGTCATGGACTGCCTCCAACGGGGACGCTAGCGACAGTCTTTTCTATATGCAACCTTCGGTTGTCTTGCTTGAAGGATTTTCAGGATATGCGGATTTCCGAGGCAGTGGTTTTTGGTGGCGGCGGGCTGGAACGAGCGGCGCATCTGCGTGGTGAGCCGTCCGTTCTCAAAGGCTTTGCCGATGATGGTACCGCACGCGCGGTTGTTCTTTGGCGCGGCAAACCGCTGGTGAAGCGCGATGGCGGGGCTGTCAACGTTGCCCGCTTGCAGTGTAACCATCCTGTTCTGAGCGAAGCTCGCGCCGCCGCGGTGTTTCTCGGCATGGCAGAAAGTGTACCGATCTTTGCCTATGACATCTCAGATTGGGAACCGGAGGACGTTGATTACAGCACGCTTGGTGCATTCCTTGATCCAACCGAACAGCGTCATCCCGACTTACCCCCTAACGAAACTTTCGCCGAGTTAAGGGCTGTGATGGTGGACATGTCACCACTAGATGCGGAGCTGGCCGCAACCGCGAAAGCAGTTTTATCATGGCACAAAAGCCACCGCTTCTGTGCGCAATGCGGTGCTCAATCAGAGATGGCGATGGCGGGATGGCAACGGGACTGCGCGAGCTGTGGTGGGCGTCATTTCCCTCGCACCGATCCAGTTGTCATTATGCTGATCACTCATGGTAACAAGGTTTTGCTGGGCCGCTCACCAGGTTGGCCGGAGGGCATGTATTCCCTGCTGGCTGGATTTGTAGAACCTGGAGAAACCATTGAGGCAGCGGTTAGGCGGGAGGTTCTTGAGGAATCCAGCATTCAGGTTGGGCGCGTTTCCTACCTTGCAAGCCAGCCTTGGCCGTTTCCGGCTTCTTTGATGATCGGATGCGCTGGTGAGGCTTTGTCTAAAGAGATCAACGTGGATCCCGAAGAACTCGAGGATGCAATTTGGGTATCAAAAGAGGAGCTGGCGCGCGCATTTGCGGGTGAAAACCCCAAGCTGTTACCGGCTAGGAAAGGCGCTATTGCGCATTTCATCCTGTGGAACTGGCTTGCGGATCGACTCGATTAAGGTGATTCTAGAAGCTGGGGCTAAGAGCAGGGGAAAGTTATGAAATTCAGCAGTCGTGAAGATATTGACGTGCCGATTTCATATGTGTTCTCAAGACTGAGCGACGTGCCTGCGTTCGAACGTTTGGCAATGCGCCGCGGCGTGCAGCTCCGCCGTGTTGACCGGATGAGCGACATTGCCGTCGGTGCTGCTTGGGAGTTCGAGTTCACATTTCGCGGCAAGCTCAGGAAGGGGCGCGCGCAGCTCACTGACTTTCAACCACCGGAACGCCCCAAGGCAGAGGTGATGTCGAATGGAATAGACGGTGCGACCACAATTGAGCTGATTTCGCTTTCGCCGGGGCGCACGCGGGTCATGGTCGGGCTTGAAATGCAGCCAAAAAGCATTGCTGCGCGGGTGTTGGTGCAGTCTTTACGCTTGTCGAAAAACAGTCTTACGAAGAAATTCAAAGCGCGGATTGCGGATTTTGCCGAGCAGATCGAAGAGCGCTATCGCGCGGGAAACTAGCAGCCGCGTCGGTATCTTCATGTCTTGAGATGGCGCCGAGGTGAGGCTGGAAAGACACCCATCAGCCGGATCGAGTCGGTGAAATAATCAAGCTCTTCCATCGCCAATTGCACATTGCGGTCGTCAGGATGCCCTTCGATTTCGGCGTAAAATTGAGTCGCGCTGAAGCTACCACCGACCATGTAGCTCTCCAGCTTCGTCATATTGACACCGTTGGTCGCAAATCCGCCCATCGCTTTATAGAGTGCCGCTGGAATATTGCGGACGCGGAAGATGAAGCTGGTGATCATTCCGTGGTTGCCGCGACGCGTCAGGTTTGGCTGGCGCGACATTACGAAAAACCGAGTAGTGTTATTGCTCTCGTCTTCGATGTGGCGGGCGAGAACATCGAGGCCGTAGGTTTCGGCAGCCAGTTCACTGGCCAATGCACCTTCGGTCGGATCGCCCAATTGTGCGATGTCGCGTGCGGCGCGGGCGTTATCCGCCCAGTTCATGGTATCAAGCCCGTGCTCTCGCAAGAAGCTCCGGCATTGCCCAAGCAGAATGGACATGCTGCGGACGCGCTTCATTTCCGCGATGGAGGAACCAGGCACTCCAAGCAGGTTGATATGCACGCGGACGAAAGCCTCATCGACGATTCGCAAGCCACTTTCCGGCAGCAAATGATGAACATCGGCGACGCGACCGTAGGTGGTGTTCTCCACCGCGATCATTCCCAGCTCGGCATCCCCTTTGCGGACAGATTCGATGGCGTCTTCGAAAGTGGGGCAGGGCAGGGGCTCGAAATCGGGACGCGCCTCGACACAGGCCTGATGACCGTAGGCGCCAAGCTCTCCTTGGAATGCAATTTTGGCTTTCATGACACTCTCCCCCGAACAATAAGTACAAAATGGGCAATAAGTCGCGGTAGTACTGCTTGCAAGACCTGACCGGAACCGGATACATAGCCGCGAAACTTCGAACGGAATGGAACGCGACATGTTCGACACAATGACCATGACAAAGATCATCGGCGGCTTTTGCGGCGCTTTCCTGATCTTTCTTTTGGGCGGCTGGGCCGCTGAAACGATTTATCACTCCGGTGGCGGTGGCCATGGGGACGCTGAGCAGGCCTATGTAATCCCAGTCGAGGATGACGGCGCTGCGGGCGAAGTGGTTGAAGAAGGCCCAGAATTTGCAGAACTATATGCGATGGCGACAGCTGCTGACGGTGAGAAACTGTGGCGCAACTGCCGTTCCTGCCATTCTAATGAAGCCGGCAAGAATGGAACCGGCCCCTACCTCCATGGTGTGGTCGATCGCGCAGTAGGTTCGGTTGATGGCTTCAACTACTCCGGCGCACTAGTTGCTGTCGCTGAGACATGGACGCCTGAAAACCTCAATGGTTTCCTCGAGAACCCGAAGGGCTACGCACCGGGAACAGCGATGGGCTACAGCGGCATGCGCAGTGCCGAAGATCGCGCAGCGTTGATCGCATATCTGGCTAGCCTAGACGGCTAAGTTATCGAAAATTACCCACCAAGAGCCGTCCAACTGGGCGGCTCTTTTGTTTTTTGCACCCAAAATGCTGAATAACAGTTTGTTTACAGTCCGAGATGCTAATCTCGGCTTGCCTCTTTATCTGTCCCGTCTTTAGCTTACATCCAACGCTAAACGCACAAAACCGACGGGAGTATTCAACGATGGCACAGAATCGAGGACCTCGCAGTCAGGCAAAAGCCAAAGCCGCCGAAACAAACAAGTTAGGATACTGGGTGCTCGGTGCGGGCGTCCTTGCTGCAGGTGCGCTCTGGGCATCGTCTCTTTTGGCAGAGAGCCATGTGCCGATCGTCGAAAGCCACGGCTACTCCAGCTACGGCGAGTTGAAGTACGGGCCTGATTTCACCCACCTGGATTATGTGAACCCCGATGCCCCGAAGGGAGGCGAGATTTCGATCTGGGCGCAGGGCACCTTTGACACAATGAATCCATATGTGACCAAAGGGACGGCAGGATCGCTTGCGTCAATCGGCTATGAACGCTTGATGACTGGTGTTGCTGACGAGGTAGGCTCCTCCTACTGCCTGCTTTGTTCGACCATCGAATACCCTGAGGATGAAAGCTGGGTCATTTTCAACTTGCGGCCTGAAGCGGCGTTCTCGGATGGCTCACCGCTCACTGCGCATGATGTGGTTTTCACCCATAACCTGTTCATGGAGCAGGGGCTTCCGTCGTTCAAGGATGGTGTGAGCCAGATTATTGCCGGCGTGGAAGCGCTGGATGATCACCGCGTGAAGTTCACCTTCCAAGAAGATGCCGCCGAGTCGGGCCGTATTGATCAGGCGGGTGCCAGCATCGTTTTCCCGCAAGCATGGTATGAAGAAACGGGCGCGCGGTTGGATGAGGCGCGGTTTGAGATCGCCCCCGGTTCGGGCGCTTATATGTTGGACAGCTATGAGGTGAACCGTCGGATCCTATATACCCGCAATCCCGACTACTGGGGCAAGGATTTGCCGATCAATCGCGGGCGTGAAAACTTCGATACGATCAGGGTCGAATATTTCGCCGATACCACGGCAGCATTCGAGGCGTTCAAAGCTGGTGAGTTTACTTTCCGTCAGGAAAATTCCTCGCTCAATTGGGCAACGGGCTATGAGTTCCCCGCCTTGGAAAACGGCTGGGTTGTACAGGAAACTCTGGAAGACGGCAGCTTGCCGTCGGCGACGGGGTTCATCTTCAACCTGCGCCGCGAATACCTGCAAGACCGGCGTGTACGTCAGGCGTTGGCGCTGATGTACAACTTCACATGGACGAACGAGACGCTTCAGTATGGGCTCTTCCAGCAGCGGGAAAGCTTCTGGCAAGGCAGCAAGCTTGCGGCGGAAGGGCTGCCCGAAGCGCGCGAACTTGAGCTGCTGGAAACCGTTCGGGATTTGGTGGAGCCGGAGGTTTTCACAGAACCCGCCGTGATGCCGCATAGCTCTGGCGAGCGGCAGTTGGATCGGGGCAATCTGCGCTTGGCGTCGGAACTGCTGGATGAGGCTGGTTGGATCGCGGGCGATGACGGTATTCGCCGTAAGGACGGGCAAGCGCTCGAGGTGGAATTCATCATGTATTCCCCTACCTTTGACCGCATCCTCAACCCTTATGTTGATAACCTTAAGCGACTCGGCGTTGAGGCGACCTATAACCGGATTGACCCTGCACAATATACTGAGCGCTACTACCAGTTCGATTTCGATATGATCTTTGGCGGCTACAGCGTCGGGCTTGAAGAGGGCAGCGGTTTGCATCAGCGCTTTGGATCAAGCGGGCTTGGCGACGTATTCAATCCGGCGGGGTATTCATCCGAAGCGGTTGATGCGTTGATCGAATATGTGACCAATGCTGAAACTTATGACGAAATGGCAGCAGCGGTCCGCGCGATTGACCGGATCATGCGGCGCGAGGTGTTCGTGGTGCCTGTCTGGTATCTTGGCAAGCATTGGGTCGCCTACTACGACATGTTCGAACATCCTGCCGAACTTCCGCCCTATGCGCTGGGCCACTTGGACTTCTGGTGGTTCAATGCCGACAAGGCCGAGGCGCTGCGTGCGGAAGGTGCACTACGGTAAACAAGGGAGAGCGACGCCGCGATGGGCGCCTATATCCTCCGTAGATTGCTGCTCGTGATCCCCACATTGCTGGGGATCATGATCCTCAATTTTTCGCTGACCCAATTCGTCCCAGGCGGACCAATCGAGCAAATGATCGCCCGAATGGAAGGCCGTGGTGACGTCTTCGAGACGATCGCCGGCGGGCGGGAAGACATAGAGCTGGAAGAGCCGCGCAGCGAGAGTTCTTCATCGCGCTATGTTGGAGCGCGGGGGTTGCCGGAGGAGTTCATCGAGGAACTGGAGCGGGAGTTCGGCTTTGACAAGCCGCCGGTCGAACGGTTCCTGTTGATGATGTGGGACTACATCCGCTTCGATTTTGGGGAGAGTTGGTTCCAGTCGAAATCCGTGGTGGAGCTGGTGTTCGAAAAAATGCCCGTTTCGATCACGTTGGGGCTTTGGTCTACATTGATTGCGTATCTTGTTTCGATTCCCTTAGGGATACGCAAAGCGGTGCGTGATGGTAGCCGGTTCGATACATGGACCAGCGGCGCGATTATCGTGGGGTATGCAATCCCGGGCTTTCTCTTCGCAATTTTGCTGCTCGTACTGTTCGCAGGAGGTTCATACTGGCGGATTTTCCCACTGCGAGGGCTGACCAGCGATGACTGGGAAACGCTGTCGCTCGTCGGCAAGGTGCTCGATTATTTCTGGCATATTGCGCTGCCTGTTTTCGCCTCGTCGATTTCCGGCTTCGCAACGCTGACCCTGCTGACGAAGAACTCCTTCCTCGACGAGATCAAGAAGCAGTATGTGATGACCGCACGGGCCAAGGGCTTGATCGAGCGGCGTGTGCTCTACGGGCATGTATTCCGCAACGCGATGCTTATCGTGATTTCCGGCTTTCCGGCGCTCTTCATCGGAGTGTTCTTCGGTGGTAGCGTGATCATTGAGACGCTCTTCAGCCTCGATGGGCTTGGGCGGCTGGGGTACGAGGCGGCGCTGGCGCGGGATTATCCGGTGGTTTTCGGGACGCTCTTTGCTTTCTCGCTTATCGGGTTGCTGATCTCGATAGTGACCGATCTCACCTATATGTTCATTGACCCGCGCATAGATTTTGAGGCCCGTGGATGAAACGGCCGCTACTTTCCCCACTGAATCAAAGGCGCTGGCGGAATTTCCGCCGCAACCAGCGGGCGTTCTGGTCGCTGTGCATCTTTTCGGCGCTGTTTTTCGTCAGTCTATTTGCCGAGTTCATTGCAAATGACCGGCCGCTGCTCGTCAACTATCGAGGTGAATTGCGCAGCCCCATTGTTTCCTTTTATTCGGAGGCCGACTTTGGTGGCGATTTCCGGACGGAGGCCATTTATAAGGACGCAGAGGTCCAGTGCCTGATCGTGACGGGTGGTTTGGAGGACTGTTTCTACGAACCGGAAGATCTGATGGCTGCATCAGAAGCGGATGAACTGGTTGCTGACGGGTACCAGAAAGGCTGGATCATTTGGCCGCCGATACCCTATTCCTACAACACGATTGTCGACCGCCCCGGCGTCGCGCCATCTGCGCCGGATCAGTACAATCTCCTCGGCACAGATGATACAAAGCGCGATGTTCTCGCGCGGGTGATTTATGGGTTCCGGCTTTCGGTCTTCTTCGCTTTGCTTGTTGTCAGCCTTTCGTCACTCGTTGGTATTATTGCTGGCGCTGTTCAGGGCTATTTTGGCGGCTGGACCGACCTCACGTTCCAACGATTTATCGAGATATGGACTGGGATACCGTCGCTTTATGTGATCATCATCGTCTTTGCGATCTTAGGGCGAAGTTTCTGGCTCCTTGTTGCGTTGACGGTGATCTTTGGCTGGCCCGCGCTTGTTGGTGTGGTGCGGGCCGAGTTCCTCAGGGCGCGAAATTTTGAATATGTACGCGCGGCGCGTGCTCTTGGGGTGTCAGATCGGGTCATCATGTTCCGGCATGTGTTGCCTAACGCCATGGTAGCGACCGTGACCATTATGCCGTTCCTAGTAACAGGGGCGATTGGCTCGCTCGCAAGCCTCGACTTTCTGGGCTTTGGCTTGCCGTCCTCGGCGCCGTCACTTGGAGAGCTTACGTTGCAAGCCAAGCAAAACCTGCAAGCGCCTTGGCTTGGATTTACGGCCTTCTTTACCTTTGCGATCATGTTGTCGTTATTGGTGTTCATCTTTGAGGGGGTGCGGGATGCCTTTGATCCGCGCAAGACCTTCACCGGCGCGCAGATCGCTCGGGAGGATGACGCGGAATGACGTCTCCAATGCTCAGCATCGAGAACCTGCACGTCAGGTTCAATCAGGACGGCGAAAGCACCCATGCTGTGCGGGGCGTGTCCTTCGAGATGGCAGAGGGAGAAACGCTGGCGCTTGTTGGGGAAAGCGGTTCGGGGAAATCCGTGACGGCGCTATCGATCGTGCAGCTGTTGGGCGATAGTGCGGCAGTGAGCGGCTCTGCCCGCTATGGCGGGAAAGAGATGATCGGTGCCTCCGAAAGGGAACTGCTTGGCGTTCGTGGAAACGACATCAGCTTTATTTTTCAGGAACCGATGACCTCGCTCAACCCGTTGCATACCTTGGAGAAGCAGCTGCGGGAATCCATAGAACTGCATCAAGGTATTAGCGGCCCAAAAGTGCGTGCGCGTATCATTGATCTTTTGGAGCGGGTTGGCATTCAAGATGCTGAGAGCCGTTTGACAGCTTATCCGCACCAGCTTTCAGGCGGGCAGCGCCAGCGGGTGATGATCGCAATGGCGCTTGCAAACGGTCCGAACTTGTTGGTGGCGGATGAGCCGACCACAGCGCTCGATGTGACCATTCAGGCGCAAATTCTCGATCTTCTTGCCGAGATCAAGCGCACCGAAAAGAAGTCGATGCTGTTCATCACGCATGATCTAACCATCGTCCGGAAATTCGCGGATCGTGTGTGCGTCATGAAAGATGGTGAGATCGTCGAAAGCGGACCCACGGCAGAGGTATTCGCCAACCCGCAGCATGCCTATACAAAAATGCTGTTATCGGCGGGGGCTGTTGGCGTGCCGGTGCCGGTTGAGGCCAATGCGGGCGTGGTTGCCGAGGCGGAACATGTCCGTATCTGGTTCCCGATACGCGGAGGGCTGCTGAAGAGAACGGTGGGCTACGTCAAAGCTGTGAATGACGCGAGCCTGAAAGTCCGTGAGGGCGAAACGATCGGAATCGTCGGTGAAAGCGGCTCCGGCAAGACGACGCTGGCGCTGGCGATGACGCGATTGATCGGAGCAGAGGGCCGTATCGTCGTGCTCGGGCGGGAAATAGGCGCGATGAACCAACGGCAAATGCGTCCGCTGCGGAAAGAGTTGCAGATCGTATTTCAAGATCCCTTCGGGAGCTTGAGCCCGCGGATGACGGTTGCTGAAATCATTGCCGAGGGCTTGACCGTCCATCGGGTGGATGCAGGACAATCGCCGCGAGCATTGGTCGCTGAAATGATGAAGGAGGTTGGCCTCGATCCGGCACTTATGGATCGGTATCCGCATGAATTTTCAGGCGGTCAACGCCAGAGGATCGCGATTGCGCGCGCGATGATCCTGCGCCCGAAGCTGTTGGTTTTGGACGAACCGACTTCTGCGCTTGATATGACGGTTCAGGTGCAAATTGTGAATTTGCTGCGTGATCTGCAGCGCAAACATAAGCTTGCTTATATCTTCATCAGCCATGACCTTAAGGTCGTGCGCGCATTGGCGCATCGGGTCATCGTGATGCGCAATGGGGATGTTGTGGAGGACGGCACGGCGGAGGATGTTTTTGAGACACCTGCGTCGGAGTATACACGCGCGTTGATGGCCGCGGCTTTTGAACGGCGTTCAGAGCAAGGGTAATCCGCTGCCTAGTCGCCCGTACCGATCATGAAGCATTGCGTTCCCAGAGCTTGCAGCCTGCGGCATGCAAGCTCGGCGGTATCTCGGCTCATGCCGACGAAGTTTGCATCGAAGCCCCGCGCACCTTGTGTGACGCGCCGGAGCGCCCCGTCGAGCGTGGTTGTTTCGTTCAATGCAACTTGCAAGAGGACACGCTCAGCTTCGTAGTGGGTGTTGAATCTTCCGACATTAATGCCCCAAAGGCGGCCACCAGATGTGGAAATGCGTGTCACAAGCTCCGGCGGGCCGAGGTCTGGCTCCTCGGTGATCGCGTTGGCAATCAATTCAATCGGGTCGGGTTGTGGTTCGGCTGGGACTTCGAGTTCGCCAACATCTACGGTAATCGCTTCTTCGATTGCCGAGGCAATCAGCGTTCCATCGATCTCCGGTACGCTGTCGTTTGGCGTTGGCCTTGCGCGGGGCAGGATGGTGCTGCTGACAAGGCCTGTTTGGGCAACGACTTTACCGGCGCGCTCGGGAATGGGTTCACCTTCGCTAACAAGAAGAGCCCCGCCTGCGCTGCCGATATCGGGCTTGGCTGGTAAGCGCAGGGGCGCATTGCTGGGTGCGCGGGCGAAGCCCATGTCCAGAAGCTCTGCCACGCGGGCGTTGCGAGCTGAGGTTGACGAGCCGCCGAACATCGTGGCGATGATCCGAACGTTGCCGCGCACGGCCGAAGCCGTGAGATTGAAGCCTGCGGCGACGGTGTAGCCTGTCTTGATCCCGTCCGCGCCACGGTAGCTTTGCAGGAAGCGGCGGTTGGTATGGCGGACGGTGGCAATGCCTGCATCGGCCGACTGGCGCGAGAAGAGATTGTAGTATTCGGGGAAGTCGTAGATCACATGACGCCCGAGAAGGGTCATGTCCCGCGCGGTGGAGAGGTGTCCTGTTTCAGTCAAGCCGTGGGCGTTTCTGAAGGTGGTGTTGGTCATGCCCATGGCCTGGGCCATCCGGTTCATCCGGCGGGCAAAAGCTTCCTCGGAGCCTTCGAGCGCAATACCGATCGCTGTGGCGGCATCATTCGCTGATTTTACGGCAGCGGCGCGCAACAGGTAGCGGAAGCGGATTTTCTGACCCGCACGGAGGCCGAGCTTGGAAGGTGGTTCATTGGCCGCGGCGCGGGTGATCGTCACTTCGGTATCCAGCCCGATCTCACCGCGCTCAACGGCTTGGAAGGCGACGTAAAGCGTCATCATTTTGGTCAACGAGGCCGGGTGCAGGCGGGTATCTGCATTGCGTGAGTGCAAGACTTCGCCTGTGCGCGCATCCATCACCAGCGCAGCATAAGGTGCAGCGACAGCAATGCCGAAACCCACAGCGCAAAAAAGCCATGCAACCGCAATCAAAAGCCCTAAGCGGGCTTGTGTGGATGGACGACTGCTCACGTCGTGCCCTCTATCTGCCTCATGGCACCAATTTTTTGGCGCCTTTTTAATTTGCGATGAGGGTAGCACGGAAAATGCCATACGAGAATAGACAATTTCCTTTGTGATTCAGTTCGTTGCTCGAATATCAACCGGTGGCTGATTTGTTACTTCCGCGTCACGACTCTGGGCTGTGATCGTCATCAATCCGGCGCAGCAGGGCGGGCAACTCGGCTATTTTGGAAAGTTCGTGAAATTTCGGGTGGTTGGCCGGTTTTGCGGCATATTCCAGTTCCCATGTCAGATCATGCGGCACATGAATGGCCCAAGCGCCCGTTTCGAGTGCAGGAATAATGTCCGATTTCATTGAATTTCCGACCATCGCCACCCGCGCGCGACCACGGTTCGCGAAAATCTTTTGATAGGTTTCAACAGTCTTGTGGCTGACGATTTCGACTGCATCGAAATAATCTCCGAGGCCAGATTGGGCCAGTTTGCGCTCTTGATCCAAAAGATCGCCCTTGGTGATGAGCACTAGCTGTGCCTTTGATGCAAGGGCTTTGATCGTCTCTTCAACGCCCGGCAAAAGCTCGATTGGGTGGGCAAGGAGCTCCCGACCGACTTCGAGGAGATCGGAGATGACGCTGGCGGGAAGGCGGGCGTCCGTAACTTCGATTGCCGTTTCGATCATCGACAGGGTGAAGCCCTTGATGCCAAAGCCATAGCGCCCCAAATTCCGGCGTTCGGCGGCGAGAAGGCGCTCGGCCAAGTGTTCAGCCGGCACCCAATCGCTCAGCATTTCGGCAAACCGCGCTTGGGATATTTGAAAGAAACGTTCGTTATGCCAGAGGGTGTCGTCCGCATCGAAACCAATTGTCCACTTTTCGATCATAGCTTGATCCGTGACTCTGCTCTTTTCTTGAGGTTTCGAACACTTATATATACGGCCCAACGGGGTGCGTAACCACAAAAGTCAAAGGCATGATGCTGGTAGATTTCAAAATGATGGCAGATCGGGATGATGACGCGGATTTCGGCGTCAAGCTTGAGACGCGCACGAAGACCAAGCGCCCGCCAATGTACAAGGTTCTGATCCTGAATGATGACTTCACACCGATGGAGTTCGTGGTCCATGTGTTGGAGCGGTTCTTTGGCTTGAGCCATGCGCAGGCGTTTGAGGTGATGTTGACCGTGCATAAAAAGGGTGTTGCGGTTGTTGGCGTGTTCTCGCATGAGGTGGCGGAGACGAAAGTGGCGCAGGTGATGGACTTTTCGCAGCGCCATCAACATCCGCTGCAATGCACGCTGGAAAAGGAATGATCGCGGCCTGCCGCTTTCCTGATTAAAATGTCCAAAAGCAGACTAGCCACCGCTCTTCTTGAAGGTCTTGACCAAGGTGGCGATGGCCCCGTTGCGGTTTTTCGTCCTGAACCGGACTACGATATTTCGGTTTTGGAGGGGCGGGATGTGACGATTGTTCATGGCTTTCGCCCGCATATGAATGCTTGGGCGGAACAGGGCATGGCGGTGGCGGACGCATGCCATGAAGTGGCGCTGGCAATTGTCGCGGTGCCAAAAAGCAAGAGCCTTGCGAGGGCGCTGATTGCCGAGGCGATGAAGAAAGCGGAGCTTGTTTTTGTCGATGGGTCCAAGGACCACGGGATCGACTCGCTTTTCAAGGAATGCCGCAAGCGCGTGGGTGATATTGCCTCGGTGACAAAAGCTCATGGGCGGCTTTTCGTCATGGAGGGTAGCCGCCTTTTTGACGACTGGGCGTCGCGTGGGCCGGTACAGGGGCCAGAAGGATTTTACACGCAGGCGGGCGTATTCTCGGAAACGGCAGTTGATCGGGGGTCGGTTCTGCTGGCGAATGCGCTGCCGGAGAAGTTGCCGGCGCGGATTGCCGATCTGGGCGCTGGATGGGGATATTTGTCGCACCAGATCCTTCAGCATCAGGGCGTTCGGAGCCTTGATCTGTGGGAGGCGGAGCAGCGTTCGCTGGAATGCGCGAAATTGAACATCACCGATCCGCGCGCCGTGTTTTATTGGGCTGATGCCCCGCGTGACTTGCCAAAGCGGAGCTATGATGCGGTCGTGATGAACCCCCCGTTTCATGCCGGGAAGCGCGCTGATGTTGCACTTGGGCAGGGGTTTATCGCAGCGGCTTCTCAGTCACTTGTGGCGGGGGGGCATCTTTGGATGGTCGCGAACCGTCATTTGCCTTATGAAGCTGTACTCGCGGAAACCTTCGCGAAAGTGGAGGAGCTGGCAGGCGACTCGGGGTTCAAAGTGCTGCATGCACATCGCCCTAAGGGTGGCCGCGCCTAAACGAGGGAGAGGCAGGGTATGTCATTTTCGATTGCCGGTAAGACAGCTATTGTGACGGGGGCGGCAAACGGTGTCGGCTTGGCGATTGGCCGTCATTTCGTGGAGCAGGGTGCAAACGTCGTCTTTGCAGATATGGACGAGGGCCAGCTGGACCGCGAAATTGGCGAGAAAGCGCGCGAAGAGGGGCAAGTGCGCATGTTCGCAGGGGATCTCAGAAAGAAGCTGACGATCGCCAATCTTTTCTCAACCACTGTAGATGCCTTTGAGCGCGTTGACATCGTGGTGAATGCTGCACGTCAGGTGATGCAGTCTGACCCGCTTAGCCCCGATGACGAGTCGGTTTCCGTGATGCTGGAGCAGAACCTGATGACCGCGCTGCGTCTGACGCAAGCGGCGGCGCGGCGCATGATCAAGCAGGCTGAGCCGGATGACGAGGGAAATTTCAGGGCGGCTGGCTCGATCATCAACCTTTCCTCCATCGCAGCGCGGCGGGCGCATCCTGATCTGCTTGCATATTCGATCAGCACGGCAGCCTTGGAGCAGATGACCCGCTCGATGGCAGTCGCACTTGCGCCGAAAGGTATTCGCGTCAATGCGGTTTCATTCGGGAGTGTTATGAGCGCGAGCCTGAAGGATGTACTGAAGGAAAACGATGATTTCCGCGAAAAAATCCTCGATCACACGCCGCTGCATAGAATTGCTAATCCCAACGAAGTGTCAGATGCGGTGCAATATCTGGCGTCGGATGCCTCGGGCTTTGTGACAGGGCAGGTCATTACGGTTGACGGCGGCCGTACCCTGATTGATCCGGTCGCCGTCGCAGCGCATTAGGAGGCTTCTTCGGGGTAGAGCGCGCGGCAGCGGTCGATGGCGCCTGAAAGCTCGGAACGCTGCTGCATCTGGTGGCGCTCTAGGCTTGCAAGCTTTGCTGCTTCGGCGTCGAGATCAATAGCGATGGGCTTTGTTTCTTCGAACACCTCAACCTCGCTGCATGTATCGGTGATTATTCCGCCTGCGCCATCGGGGACGACGCATTCTTTCTCGACCGTGCGGACGACCTGCTCGGTGCTGAGCGCATAGCCACGGGCCAGGTTGGCGCGTGTCTCTTGGATCAGGGAGTCGAGCACCTTTGTCTCTTGCTGTGCGTCATAGATGCAGATTTCTTGCTGGGTCATACAGGCCGACAAAGCCAGTGGAATGAGAAGGGCGACAACTGGACGCATTAGAAACTCCGATCAGGTCATGTGGTCGATGGCACCAAAGGATGATAGGAGAGCTTGCTAGGCAATAACAGAGGATTGCGCGTGTGATGGGCGAGCTGTTCGAAAAAGAAAAATCAATGGCATCGGCGTGGTTCCGCAGCCTGCGGGACGAGATCGTAAATGCGTTCGAAGCGCTTGAGGACAGTCAGACGAGCGGACCCTTTGCGGAGCAGCCTGCCGGGCGTTTCGAGGTGACGGAAACCAAACGCGCGGCAGCAGATGGCGGTGACGCCGGTGGCGGCTTGATGTCTGTCATGCGGGGTGGGCGCGTGTTCGAGAAGGTGGGGGTGAATGTCTCCACCGTCTATGGCCAGTTGGGAGATGCCGCGCAGAAGGCAATGGCGGCGCGCGGCGTTCCAGGTATGGAAGATGATCCGCGGTTCTGGGCGTCTGGCATATCGCTCGTGGCGCATATGCAGAACCCCCATACGCCAGCGGTTCATATGAATACACGCATGTTCTGGACCCCGCATGCATGGTGGTTTGGTGGTGGCTCGGACCTCAACCCGTGTATCGAATATGACGAGGACACCGCGCATTTTCACGGGGTTCAGAAGCAGTTCCTCGATCCGCATGGCGAGGACCATTACCCTAAGCTGAGGGCTTGGGCTGACGAGTATTTCTTTGTCCCGCATCGGGGGCGTGCACGCGGCGTAGGCGGCATCTTCATGGATGATTATTGCACTGGTGACTGGGCGGCGGATTTTGCGCTGACGCAGGATATTGGCCGCGCGTTCCTTCCGGCCTTCCTACCCGTTACAGAAAAGCGGCGCGATACACCGTGGACCGAAGCGGACAAGGACGCCCAGTTGGTGCATCGCGGGCTCTATGCCGAATATAATCTGGTCTATGACCGTGGAACCAAGTTTGGCCTTGCCACTGGTCACGATGCCAATGCCGTGCTGATGAGCCTGCCGCCAATGGCGAAATGGGTGTGATGGCTCTGGCAGAGGGCTTTGCCCAGAACTGGTGGCTCTTCCTGCTCAGTTCGATCCTGATCGAGCTGACGCCGGGGCCGAACATGGTCTATCTCGCCATCGTTGGTGCAAGCCAAGGGCGTCGCGTGGGATATGCGGCGACGGCTGGTGTTGCGCTGGGATTGGCGATTGTCGGGCTATTGGCTGCGGCAGGGCTGACCACGGTTATAAATAACTCTCCGGCGCTCTATCAGATTTTGCGCTGGGCGGGGGTCTTTTACTTGTTGTGGCTGGCCTATGGTGCGTGGCGGGATGCCTCCGAGGAGGTCGAACACGCGCCGCTGGGATCGAGCCTGCGGCTCTTCTTCCGGCGCGGGTTGATCACCAACCTGCTCAATCCGAAAGCGGCGGTTTTTTATATCGCGGTGCTGCCTGGCTTTACGGTGCCGAGCGGCTCTGTCGCGGGGCAGACGCTCGTCCTATCGCTCACCTATGTGGCCGCCGCAACGGGCATCCATGCTGCTATTGTCACGCTCTCTGCGCAAGCGCGGCGATTGCTGGAGGATGAAAAGCGGAGCCGTTTCATCAGGCGTGCGTTGGCGCTGGCGCTGGCGGGCGTTGCCCTATGGTTTGCGTGGAAGACGCAGGTTTAGGAATTGCGGATCGTGTCGATCATCAACTGAACATTTTCAGGGTCGGCATCCGGCGTGATGCCATGGCCGAGGTTGAAGATATGCGGCCCCTTGGAAAATGCGTCGACGAGGCGGCGGGTTTCGCGGACGAGATCATCGCCGCCTGTCACCATGTGGCTGCTCTTGAGGTTGCCCTGAACGCAACCGCTGGGCTGCACGTTCTCGGCGGCCCATTCGGGGCTGACGCCATCGTCAAGGGCGATGCAATCCGCGCCGGTGGCGGCATGTGCGCCAATGTAGCGGGTGCCTGCGCCGCGCGGGAAGGCGATGACTGGAATGCCGGGATGGCGAAACTTTAGCGCGCTGGTGATCCGCTGCATCGGGGCAAGGGAGAAGTCGTCAAAATCCTGCCCTTGCAAGGAACCGGCCCAGCTGTCGAAGATCTTGATAACCTCGGCGCCGGCGGAGACTTGGGCGGAAAGGTATTCGATCGTCGCGTCGGTCAGGCGGTCGATGATGCCGGTAAACACATCGCGGGATTCGGACTTTAGCAAATGTGCGGGCGCTTGATCGGGCGTGCCGCGACCGGCGATCATGTAGGTGGCTACCGTCCACGGGGCGCCTGCGAAGCCGATGAGCGTTGTCTCGCTGGGCAGCTCGCGGGACAGGATGCGCACGGTTTCATAAACTGGCGCGAGATGGTCATGGATCGCATCTGCGGGTTTCAGTGCGGCCAGCTCGGTGGCCGTTGTGGTGGTGGACATGCGCGGGCCTTCGCCGGTGACGAACCATAGGTCCACGCCAAGTGCCTCGGGAAGCAGGAGAATATCGGCAAAGAGGATTGCCGCGTCAAAGCCGTAACGGCGGATCGGTTGCAGGGTCACTTCGGCGGCGAGATCGGAGTTGTAGCACAGCGACAGGAAGTCTCCGGCCTCGGCACGGGTGGCGCGGTACTCGGGCAGGTAACGGCCCGCCTGCCGCATCATCCAGATCGGCGGGGTGGGCAGTGTCTCACCTGCGAGGGCGCGAAGGATTTTCTTTTGCTGTGCCATGCTTGCTCCTGTTGTCGGGTCGTTCGTTCCAACTGTGGTGAGGGTTGTCAAGGCAGTTGTCAGTTCGCGGATGCGGGACTAGAACCGGCGCATGTCCATTGAACTTCCCTCCCCCGACTCCCCCCTTCGCATTGGCACACGCGGTTCGCCGCTGGCATTGGCGCAGGCCCATGAGACTCGCCGCCGGTTGATGGCGGCATTCGATCTGGTGGAGGCGTGTTTCGAGATACTGGTGATTAAGACAACGGGCGATGACCGTTCGATGATTGATGCGGACAGGCCGCTGAAAGAGATTGGAAACAAAGGCCTTTTCACCAAAGAGATCGAAGAGGCCATGCTGGATGGGCGCATTGATATTGCGGTCCATTCGATGAAAGACATGCCGGTCGAGCAGCCTGATGGCTTGGTGCTGGACACCTACCTGCCGCGCGAGGATGTGCGGGATGCGTTTGTGTCGCTGGCGCGCAAGCCGCTGGAGGAGATGACGGCAGCGGCGGTGATCGGGACGTCGAGCCTGCGGCGCAAGGCGCAGTTGCTGAACCGGCGCGGCGATTTGTCCGTGGTGGAGTTTCGCGGCAATGTGCAGACGCGGTTGAAGAAATTGCAGGACGGTGTGGCGGACGCGACCTTCCTTGCCATGGCGGGCTTGCGCCGGCTGGGGATGGCGGACAGCGTACCGCATGTGGCCGTTGAACCGGAGGCGATGTTACCGGCCATCGCCCAAGGGGCGATCGGGATCGAGCGACGGCAGAACAATGCCTGCGCCGAGGCGATGCTGGCGGCAATTCACGATCTGCCGACCGCGCAGCGGCTGGCGGCGGAGCGGGCCTTTCTCGCAGCGCTGGATGGCTCCTGCGAGACGCCGATTGCAGGGCTTGCGATACTTGAAGGCGATACGCTCTGGCTGCGAGGGGAGATCCTGCGGGTAGATGGATCAGAGGCGCTGGCGGACGAGATTCGCGGGCCAATTGCCGAGGGTGCGGAAATGGGCAGAACGCTTGCTGTGCGGCTTCTGGAACGTGCGGGCGCTGGTTTCCTGCCGGGGCATTGAGGGTGGGCCTTCTGCTGTGCATTTTTATCAATTGAGCGCTTGACCTCGGGCGGCAAGTTACTTAATCGGAGCCTCGCTTGTGGCGGAGTAGCTCAGTTGGTTAGAGCAGCGGAATCATAATCCGCGTGTCGGGGGTTCAAGTCCCTCCTCCGCTACCACTTTCCCAAAAAATTATGCTTCTCGAGCACTGCGGGCGCGCGGGTGCAGACTTCTGTTGTTACAAAAATTTCACAAGGAAGTAGCTAAAGCCGAGCGTTCATGAGGCGTCATCCTGTTCATAGGATTAGAGCCATTGGGTGCCGAATATGCTTAAAAACATCGCCATCTCGAAAAAGTTGCCTGCAAGTTTTCTAATCCTCGCAAGTGTGGCTTCGATCGCGATCGGCATGCTTGCCTATTCGACGATGGTAACGACGATTGAGCGGTGCGCGCAGGATCGGCTGCAATCAACCACCGCGCTGCTATCGCATGAATTGTACCTTTTAGAAGAGCGGTTCAAGCAGGACGGGAAATTGCTCGCGCTTGATTTCGGCATCAATAGCGCGGTGTCCGAGTTCAATATGGCGGTGACGGGGCTCAAATTCACCAAAGGTGATCCAAACGCTTATATCCGTACAAAATACGTTTACGACAATCCGCATCCCGACGGGGAAAGGCACCTTCCTTTTGAGGTGGCGGATACCACCCCTTACGCCGATGCGCATGCCAAGTGGCATCCGTTCTTCGACTTGACGGTGAGCGTCCGAGGTTATGCGGATCTCTATCTGATCAATAACAAAGGCGATGTGGTGTATTCGTGGGGTAAGCGTGACGATTACGGCACCATCGCTTTTGAGGGTCAATGGCGCGACACCGATTTGGCCCAAGCGGTGCGAATGGCGCTTGAAGCCGCCGACGTGGTCGAAGCGTCCGACCTTTCTGGTGAAGCGCTGCTTGAAACTGTTGTTGCCCATACGCCATTTCGTCCCCATGCGGTGTTGAACAATCAGCAGGCCAGTTTTGTTGCGGTGCCTTTGCTCAACGCCGATGGCCGTTCCAACGGCGTCATTGCGTTACAAATTCCGATCGAGCCCTATGCACAAATTATGTCGCAGGAACTAGGCCTTGGCGTACCTGTCGGCGCAGCCGTTATTGGGGATGATGGCGATGTGGTCTTTGCGAATGATCAGATGGGCACCGACGAAAGTGCCGCGCTCGGGTTGGACCTGACGGCCCTTGCGCTTGAAAGAGACGCCACTGTGGGCGTGCGCGAGAATGCTGAAACTGGTCGATCTGCTTTGGTGGCGACCGACTCTTTCGAAAATGCCAGTGTTCGGTACGGGCTGGTGCTGCAAGCTGACTACAGGGAGTTGATGCGCGATGCATCCCAGCTTGGGATTATCATCATCATTGCTGTGGCGCTGACGATCCTTGTGGTGAGTGCTCTTGGATATTGGTTCGCGCGGGGGATCACGAAGCCGCTTGGGATCATGACAGCGCGGCTGGTGAGGCTGGCCGACACTGGGGATTTGCGGGAGAGGATTGGGTTTGATGGCAAGGACGAGGTCGGTGCGTCGGCGGCAGCGCTGGATCGTTTGCTGGCCGTGCTTGAGGACTCTTTTGCCTCTATAACCGAGGAGACAAAGACATTGTCGGATGCTGGGTCGCGGTTATCGGCGTCTTCTATCCGTGCAGCCAACTCAGCGGAGGAGCAGTCCTCGGCAGTTGTTGAGCTTTCCAGCTCTGTCGAACAGACGGCGACCAAAGTACGGGCCAATGCAACCTCTGCGAAGCAAGCAGCTGATGCTGTTGCCGAGAACGTCGTTTTGATTAACCAGGGCAAGGCGCAGGTGGAGGAAATGTTCACCTCGATGAGGGATATTCAAGCCGCATCTGTAAAAATATGTAGTATTATCAAAGCGATAGATGAAATTGCATTTCGGACCAATCTTCTGGCGCTCAATGCGGCTGTTGAGGCCGCGCGGGCGGGGCAACACGGGCGCGGCTTTGCGGTTGTTGCATCCGAAGTCCGAAATCTTGCCGCGCGTTCTGCAAAGGCCGCGAACGAAACTGCTGACCTTATTTCTGATAGCTCGCTTAAAGTGACATCAGGTGTCGGTGTCGCGGGGCGAACACGCGAAACATTTGATGCCATCACCAGCGGGGTTGAGCGGCTCAAGCATTTGGTGACGGACATTTCGTTGTCGAGTGAGGAGCAGTCCCGTGGGGTTGATTTGATCAATACGTCGATCAATGATTTGAGCAGGGCTGCACGGATTGTGGCCTAGGATGCGGACGGGCTTTCGTCAACAGCGACGGCGCTGACCAATACGGGCGCGGCACTTAGGTAACGTGTCGATCAGTTTACGGTCAGTGCTCCCAGTCAGGTTGTTGATGATATCGATGATCCGGTGACGGAAGTGCCTGCTGTGGCGCCTGTTTCATTGGCGAGCGCTGGTCCTGAGATGAGCGAGGGCTATCGCGCGATCCACTGATGACTTGCGGGTGTTAAATAGGCGGCAGACCAATTTTTGACTGTCAGTTTGCGGAAGGGGTTCAAGCTCTTTCGTTGCCATCAACGTCCTGCAATTTGCCATCCTCGAAGCGCCTTAAGTGACTAAAAAGGTTAATGCGTATGCATGAAATCGGGCCTTTCGCGGGGATGAGGGGTGGGAAGGCCGGATTGAGGGGGTTCTTGCTGGGGATTTTGCTGTCATTTTGCGCCTTCCGCACAGTGGAGAGAAGGGGCGAGTGTAGCGAGATTTGCTCAACGGAGGGTAAACTGGGCGCACCTTGGCAGGTGATGTTCAGGAAACGCCCAAGGAAGTGGCGCTTTCTTTCCTCAAATGATTAAAAATCTTGAACGAATCGTATAATTGGTCAACAAGTTCTGAACTAACAAAACGGGGTGCGCCCCGTGGACTGGTTTCCGGCTGTTGATCGCCGATCACGGCTCCAGCCGTAAGCCCCGGACGAGAGGGAGGAGCTCGTCCGGGGTTTCTTTTCGAGATATGCTGCGGCG
>Ga0181571_10000735_pt1 | contig 22336 bp, 12 predicted proteins | sample 101ome_17_FD_132440 | JGI IMG/M metagenome (GOLD analysis project Ga0181571, IMG submission 132440) | Coastal salt marsh microbial communities from the Groves Creek Marsh, Skidaway Island, Georgia - 101407AT metaG (megahit assembly) | ecosystem: Environmental > Aquatic > Marine > Intertidal... | reverse complement strand
GTGAACAGCGCGAACGCACGTAGACGGACCATAACGCGCGTCGATCCTAACGACCGAGCGTCGTCGTCGTCGTCGTCGTCGTCCGGGATCCCGCGAACGGCACCCGAGATGCTCGCCGCGACGGGATCCTACGATCGCACCGCGAGGCTGTGGCACGCGTCGCGACCCGCGCCCCCCGTCCCCCCCCTCGCGAACGGACACAGCGACTACGTCCTGTGCGTGTCCTTCGGCCCCGACGCCCGCACGCTGGTCACGGGAGGCGCCGACGGGCGGATATGCGTCTGGGATTGCGACGACGCCGGCGCCGGGAACCCCGCGCCCGCGGCGTGTCTTCGCCCCGGGAGCAACGCCGCGGTTCGATCCGTCGACGCGTCGTTACCGCCGCCGTCGGAGGACGACCCCGGCGACGTGCTGTCCATGACGGGGGGCGAGGATGGGACCCTGCGGGTGTTCTCGCACCCGGCATCCGGCGGCGGAGCGGTTTGCGAGGTTGTCTTTGCCGGTCACGGCGGCGCGGTGACCTCATTGGCGCTGTGCCGCGGCGAGGAACGGGGATGGGGCTCACCGCAGAAGGAGGCGCGGAGGGAGGAGGATGTGTCCGGAACGCGTCGTATCCGGATCGCCGCGGGGCACGACGGGGGCGTCCTGTCGGTGCACGACGCGGCGTTAACCTCCGGGGCCCACGACGGGGACGGAAACGTTCGGGCGTCGGCGAAGGTTCGCGGGGCGTTTGTCGGTCGGGTGCACGCGAACGGCGCGATACGAGCGACTCTGCTGCTCCGCCCCGACGCCCGGACGGTCGCGAGTTCGAGCGAGGATCGGACCGTGCGCCTGTGGAACACGCAGAAGGGGACCTGCCTCTGCGTGTTGGTCGGCGCGAGGTGTACCGTCGAGTCCGTGTCCTTCTCGGCGCCGGGCGACCTGCTCTACGCCGGCCTCGCGGATGGCCACGTGTGGGTGTACCTCGAAGACAACCGCGGAGATGAGGACGACGTCGCGGTTAATAGCGGCGTCGAGCGCGTGATCGAGTCGCGGTTGGCGTTGGCCATGGAAGCCCTGCAAAACCCCAAGGACCCGCGAGCGTCGTCGACGTCAGAGTCGGAGCGGTGCGCGAGCGGCGCCGCGCCGTCGGCTCGCCGGTTCCAGGACGCGTACGAGGAGATGGAGTCGGACGCGCTCGGGCTGTTACCCAGGGTGGACCGTTCGAACGTGGCGCTGGTGGGTGAGGTGGCGGGGGGTTCTTCAGGGGGCGGGGGGTTCGCGTGGAGCGAGCGGGGGAACCCGACGCTGGCGTGTTCGGTGTGCCGGGGGGAGTTGGAGTTGGGGTTCGCGGACCCGGGGGGGGATTGGCCGGCGCCGCTGCCGTGCGGGCACGTGTTTCACGCGCGGTCGTGTCTGGTGCCGTGGTTGAGGCACAGCCCGGCGTGTCCGCTGTGCCGGGCGAACGCGTTGGGGTCGGGTGAGCCTCCGCCGGCGGCGTGCCTCTCGGTGGTCCGACCCCGGTAGAGACTTTCGCAACTTTTATGCCGGAACCAAAAAATCGGTAGCCCTCATCACTGGAGTTCACTTCGCGGGGCTCGCGAGAGGTCGCCGGATACTCGGGATTCGTCCCGATCGAGTCTTCGACGATGCCCGGGGATGCATCCTCGACGGCCGCGGAGGGCGCACGGGGCGAACCCGTCCCGGGAGGCGAGCGCCCCGCGCAGGAAGAGGTTCCAGAATACCACGACCCGGTCGATGCGTCCACGTACTCTGCTGCGCTGGACGCGAAGGTGGCCGAGCTCGAGCGGCTCTTCTCCCCGCTCATGCAGCAGGCCACCATCCCGATCTTGAACGCTAAAGGGGTCGACCGGAGCGTCTCGGTCCGTCCCGAGGTGTTCCCCTCCCCGCCCCTCAACTTCCGATCGCGGTGTCGATTCCAGGTGATGTGGGAGGACGCCCCGGTGACCGCCGAGTCCACGGGGATCTCCCCCGGGGAGAGCGTGGAGCCGGGGCGAAGGCTGAGCTATCGCATGTGGAATAAGGGCAAGCCCACGGTTCCCATCACCGAGTTCCCCATGGCGCTGAGGGAGATCGAGGAGCTCATGCCCGCGGTGCTCAGGGAGGCGGAGGCGCATCCCGAGCTCGGCGACGGGCTGCAGGCGATTCACTTCCTGGCGTCCAGGGGTATCCGCGGAGGGATGCTGGTGACCATGGTGTACGGCAGACCGATCGACGAGGCGTGGAAGACGGCGGCGGAGGGCCCCCGCGCGAGGCTAAAGGCCGCGATGGGGGACATCCGCGAAAGGGTCTACCGCGGGGGTGACGATGACGACGGCTTCGCCGCCCTCGCCGGGCCCCGGGGCGACGACGAGGAGTTCGACGCGACCGCCTTGAACATCCTCGGTCGAAGCAGGGGGACCCAAATCGTGGTAGGGGACGCGTGCCACGTGTTCGAGAGGCTCACGCTCCGCGACGGGCGGAGGATGTCGTACCGGCAGGCGGAGGGGGCGTTCAGCAACCCGAACTCGTTCATGGCGGAGTCGACCCTCGACTGGCTCTGCGACTGCGCCGCGACCACCGTCCGGGAGGCACTCGCAGGTACGAGCGAACACTCCGTCGAGGCCGCTCCCCCGAGCCTGCTCGAGCTGTACAGCGGAAACGGAAATCATACCGTGGCCCTGGCCAAATATTTCGACAGGGTCGCCGCGGTTGAGCTCAGCGGGGTGCTGTGCGAAGCCGCGCGGGAGAACCTGGCGAGGAACGGGGTGGAAAACGCCAAGGTGCTGCACTCGCCGAGTGAATCCGTGGCGAGGGGCATGCTCAGGCGAAAGAAGAGACATGAGGAAGGCCGTGTCGGGAAGGCGGCCATGGCGGCGGCGGCAACTGGGGCTGGAGACGGGTCAAAGCGCGGGGACGGATCCGGAATGGACTTCGACATAAACGCGTACGACGTCGTGCTGGTGGACCCGCCGAGGGCGGGACTGGACCCTGACACCTTGGACCTCGTCTCCCGCTTCGACGTCGTCCTGTACATAAGCTGCGATCCTCGCAAGGGGCTCCTCGAAAACGCGGTTGGCCCCCACGCGGCTCGGGTGCTGGACACTGGGGAGTTTGAAGGGGAGTTCAAGGGGTGGAGCGGGCTGGCCAGGACGCACGACCTGTTGCGATTTGCGGTTTTCGACCACTTCCCGTACACGCGACACATAGAGTGCGGTGCGTGCTTTGTGAGGCGGCGGTGAGTTTATCGATTTGTTATGACATCGGGAGTCTCTTGCGAGTTGTTTCCTAGGACCTGGTCGCTCCCAGTCTTCGCCCAGTCTTCACCCCTGAACCTGGTCGCTCTCCTTCGAGTAGGCGTTGGACTTGTGCTTGGGCTGGAACGAAAAGTTATCGGGGGTAGGCCCTAGGAGCATGGTGGTGATTTTCACCCAGTCTTCCGAGTTCGGCGAGCTCAACAGCGTCTCCAGGTCGCTCCTGCCCACGTAGTTTGGCGGGCGCTGGTGGATCCCGACCGGCATTCGCTCCAGCAATCCGACGGGGACATACCGATGGAGGAAGGAGAGCCATTCAAGCAGAAACCTCCTAGTGTTGGCCACGCCCCTCGCATCGGCGCCCCAGTGCTCGAGACCGAACGCGGCATAATCCTTGAGCATGTCTAGTCGCTCGGTCGCGCTGATGTCCCAGTCTCGTCGTTCCTTGATTTCAGTGAAGATCCACGGCTTGATGAGGGCGCCGCGGGCAATCATGCAGGTCGCCACGCCCTGTCCCTCCACGTTCTTGACGTAGTCGTGGTAGCTGAAGACGTCGCCGTTACCGATGAGCTGTATGGGGGATGCCCTGGCGCACTGGTTGATGTAGTCCCAGTCGGCGAGTCGGCTGTACCGCTGCTGGCGGGACCGCCCGTGGAGGGTCATCCCTGCGAGGCCCCAGTCCACCATCTTGGGGATGATCTCGTGCGCCACTCGCTTGTTGTCAAAGTAACCCATGCGGGTCTTGAGGGTCAGGGGGCAGGAGAGCAGCGGGGCAGACGCGCGGACTAGCTGCTCCATGCGCGCGGGTTTCTCCAGAAGCATCGAACCCGCGCCCTTATTGCAGACCAGGTCGATGGGGCAGCCCATGTTGATGTCGATGAAATCAAGGCCGCCTTTGCTCACGATCTCGTCCTCTAGCAGCTGCATGCACCTCGACATGCTGTCGGAGTACCCGCCGCACACCTGCGCGCCGAAGATGTCCTCGCTCGGGTGCCTACGGAGCAGCGCCCACTCCGCAGGCTGGCCCTGGAGTAGGTTCGTGACCATAGCCATCTCGCCGCAAGTGATGTCGACGCCGTACCGCTTGCAGATGCGCCGAAACGGGAGGTTGCCGGTGGTTGTCAGTGGGGCGAGGTAGAGCTTGCCGCGGAAATCGATCGTCTTCTTCTCCGCGGGGCGGAGCTTGACGTCGACTCCCTCGGCCGTGTTATCCGGGTCGATCTTAGACCTCTTCCCTCCGCCGTCGTCGTCGTCCTCCCTCGTCTCGTCCCCGCCTCCCTCGCCGGGGTCGACGACGTCCTTTTTCTCCCACTTCTTCCTGAGCTTTTCGTCCCCTTCCTTTCCGTACCTCCACGAAGACTCAACACCGAGCTCCTTGAGCACCGCGTCCGCCTTATCGAACCGCACCTGGCCCTTCCTGAGCCTCACCTTGAGCCAGCCGCAGAACTGGTTGATCTCGTCGTCCGGGCCGAAGGCACCGCCCGGAGACTCGGGCACCGGGAGCTCGAGAACGCCCTCGTTGACCCCCGCGGCGGCGTTGCGCTCCTTCAGCTCCGCGGTAGTCTGCGGAGTGAGCGCGGGGAGGAGCTTGTTTTCCTCGGTGTCCGGGACCGGGGGGTGAGTGCCCAGGTAGCGGCACATGACGCCGTGGGGGCACTTCTCTTTTCCGGCGGCGATGAAGGGGCACGCGCCGGGGAGGTCCGGCTGCTTGGCGCGGAGGTAGGACTCGACGTTGTGCGAGTACCTGCACTTATCGCCGAAAGTGCACGCGCCCTTGCTGAACGCGCTGCAGAGGTCCGCCCCGGACTCTCGCGCCTGTTTCTTCTCCCTCGCGAGCGCCCTTCGGGATTTCCCGGTGCGCTTCTTGTCCACCCCGCCGTCTCCGCGCTTGCCAGCCTCCGCCTTGTCATCATCGACCACGTTCGCGTTGGTATCCGCCAGGGGTGGGACTGGGCGGAGGTACTCGGTCTTCACCGCGGCGGAGCCCTTCGCGATGAGGTCGTCTGCGGTGGGGGGAACCCACGGCTTACCGTCGGGGCCCGTGAACTCGGACATCCCCGAGGTTAGTTGTCACTCGGATTCGTTCGCCGGTTGGCGCGTCGGAGGTTCGCGCCTTCGGCGTGAGTACGGCGGTGGGGTGAAGAGTAAACCGGGAAAGATGTGCAATACGCTCGTCGATCCTCTGACCTCGTTTCGGTCGTTCGCGTCGAGAAAGTCGGAGCCCCGGGCGCGGCGCTAAGTGGCGGCGGGCAATCTCGCGCTGTCGGCGGGTTGCCACTTCACAGAAATCGGTTCGGAATTTCGGCACCTCGTTTGGTTTTTGTGCTCCCTTCGAGTCTTGTCGACGTCACACCGATAGGCGGCCATGGAGACATCGAGCGTCTCTATCGGCGCACGTCGCCCTCCGGGAATTGTTCGGCAGATCCGCAGGGAAGAACGACGCCGGGATGTTCGTTCGGTGACGCGGATTCGAGCGAGCGGGTCCAAGGCGGAAGAGTACGTCGTTTCGGATAGGACCAAGAGGCTCTTGGAAGGATGTTGTAAGATCGGACCGTCCGAGACCGAGGGCAAGCCGCAGGCCGGGGGCGCGGGCGGGGGGACCACGCTGGAGGCGCTTAGGCGGGTTGATGGAGTGTGGCGGAGCATCAGGAACATGCCGGAAGGGGACGCCGCAGGTCCCGCGCCGGTATTCGTCACCGAGTCGTCCGTTCGGCTCGACACCAACAGATGCGACTACGACGTGGCAGTGTGCGGCGGGACGCTCGGGATACTTGTCGCCACCGCACTGCAGGCCAGGGGCCAGCGGGTCGTGGTCATCGAGCGCGGCCCGCTCCGGGGACGCGACCAGGAGTGGAACATCTCGCGCCCCGAGCTGGAATCCCTCGTGGCCCTCGGGGTCCTCACACAGGCGCAGTGCGACGAGGTGATCACAAAGGAGTTCAACCCGATCCGATGCGGGTTCTACGACGGCGAATCAGGCGCCCCGTCGGGGGACGCGAGTGCGATCGAGCCAGCGATCGTGACCAAGGACATCCTCAACACCGGCGTCAAGCCCAGCCTGCTGTTGGACGCCATCCGCGGCAACTTTGAGGCAAAAGGCGGGGTCGTCCTGGAAAAAACCGCAATATCCGGCATATCGGTCCGGCCGGATGGGGCCGAGCTGGACACGTCTCCGCTGGACGGTGGCGACGGACCCGGGGGAATCACCGCGAGACTCGTCGTGGACTGCATGGGTTTCGCGTCGCCCATCGTGAGGCAGGCGCGGTGGGGACAGAAACCGGACGGGGTGTGCCTCGTGGTCGGCGCCTGCGCCCGCGGCTTCGACGAGTCCGCAAACGAATCCGCGGATCTCATCTACACGACGACGGACATAACCGCCATCGACCAGTCGAAAGGGCAGTACTTTTGGGAGGCGTTCCCGGCCGGGAGCGGCCCTGAGGATAGGACGACGTACATGTTCACCTATATCGACGCACACCCGAGTCGGCCTTCGCTCGCGGACCTCCTCGACGACTACTGGGATTTGATGCCCAAATACCAGGGTCTTGACTCCATCGACGACGTGGAGCTTCTCAGGGTGCTGTTTGGATACTTTCCGACGTACAGAGACTCTCCGTTGCCGGCGAGATGGGACAGGATAACGCAGATTGGGGACGCGAGTGGGATGCAGTCGCCGCTGTCCTTTGGCGGGCTCGCCGCACTTTTGCGACATCTGCCGAGGCTCACTGACGCCATGGAGGACGCCTTGCTCAGTGACCTTCTGGACAGAGACTGTCTCGCGGCCATGAATCAGTATCAGCCGGCGCTCTCAGCATCTTGGCTCTTCCAGAAGTGCATGTCCGTTTCGCCAGGGACGTCACCGCCAGATGGTTTCATCAACAAACTGATGCGGATAAACTTTGGCGTGATGTCCTCGCTCGGTGACGAGGTCATGCGGCCGTTCCTGCAAGACGTGGTGAAGTTTGGGTCCCTCGGTAAGACGCTCGTGACGATGACGACGCGCGAGCCGATGTTCGTGCCGCAGATCCTGATCCAGGCGGGTCCCGGCCCAATCGTTGACTGGTTCCGACACTTCATTGCGCTGGGAGCGTACGACCTCGCTGCGGGGATAGCGGAGTCTCCCATCGCCGCGCCGGTCTGCAGGGCGCTCATGGGGACCGCACCTAGCCGGGAGCTCATCGAAAAGGCCAGGAACGGTGAGGCGGCGAGATCGGAGGCGGACTTTGCGTGGGATTTTGCGGTGCTGGACAAGCGGCAAAAGTTCATGCTGCGGAGGAAGGTCGAGGCGTGGAAGTGGGGCAGCGGAAGAGACTACGACGATCAGCATGCGTGATGTTGTGTACAAGTGATGAAATTAGCACTACGTTACGCGGAAAGAACGGAAAGAATCGAATCGTTGGGGTTCACCCGCAGACGCCCCCCGCGCTGCTCTTGGAAATGAAATGGTTGTCAGCCAACAGCTTCATCTCCCCCTGCGCTTCCTTGTACCACCCCAGGTCCCCAGTCTCTAGCTGCCCTTTCAGCGCCTGTCGCAGCCACTTCACGTCGTTCCTGTACACCTTGCCGTGCTCTACCAGGAGCACGTGGAGGTCGAACTTGCAGTCGTCGGGGACCCTCCGGTTGAGGTGCTCGTAAGCCTCCTCGCGACCGGCGCCCTTGGGAATCCACCCGAGGTCCTTTGCAATTTTCCACACGTGCGTGTCCACGGGAAAGTCTGGGCGCTTCAAGCAGAACATCAGCACGCACGACACCGTCTTGGGGCCGACGCCCTTGAACCGGCTGAGCTCGGCCTTAACGTCGTCGTCGGACATGTCTCGGAGGTACTCCATGGAGCACTCGCCGCGTTCCTCCTTCAGCGTGTTGAGTATCACCTGGATGCGGCTCACCTTGACCTCTGCGAGGCCGCCGCATCTGATGGCGTCCTCAACCTTCGCCGGCTTCGCGGTACGGACTTGCTCCCAGGTTGGAAACCGATGCTTGAGGATGGCGAATGCGCGGTGGGAGTTGGTATCCGTGGTGTTCTGCGAGAGGATCGTGCCCACCAACGAGTCGAGCACGGTCTTCCTCGGGACCAAAGGAGCCTCGCCATCGGGGGTGCGGGGGGCGGGAAGCGCCGGAAGGGACCCCGGGCCGATTGCATCACCGCCTGCCGCCTGCTGGGTCTCGAACTGCTGGAAGAAGGAGCTGTGGAGCTTCGCCAGCGCGTCCCTCGCGGCCCAGCATTCATCCACCGTGGGCCTCGCGAGGTTGGGGAAAGGGCTGCCCACGGTTCCCTCGCCGGCGTCGGCGACGACGAGTGCCTTGGACTCGGTCTTCGGGGTCTTGGGTGTACCCTTCTTGGACGGGGTGTGAAGCCGGATGGTCGGGGAGGACGGGTCCACCGGCTCTGGCTTGACCGTCACCCAGGCTGCGTCAACATCGTCGCACACATCCGGCTCGACCTTGATCTTCGCGGAGGTCTTCGCGCGTTTGGCCTTCGGAGTCTTATCTTCGGGTCCTTTGGCGCCTCGAGTGCTGCGTCTCGCAGTAGACGAGGGCATCGTGGCGAATCGAACGTTTGGCGTGAGGGCCGGGTTCATCCACAGGCGGGCGGTTATGACACAAGATGCCAATCGGAACAGCGTGAACACGTCTGGCCGACGTGTTCCACGGTTTCCCGCCGATTTTCCACACTCAAGGCAAATACCCACAGAACACCAGATAATTACGTCCCCAAACCGTCACTGGAACTCGTGCATACTCATGTGACATTCTCGCTAATTTGGTTGGTAATTCGGTCCCGCCCTGGCCGTTCTCGAGGGATGATCGTTCGCGCCCTGCGCCACTCTCGTGATCGCCCGAAGCGACCCGCTCCGGAGGTTCACGAAAAGTCCAAGCAACCAGGCCACCGTTCGGGAAGCCTCGGGGTCGATTCGCTTCGGTTCAGAAACGTCCGGCGCTCGACACCAGCACCGTCAAGAGGGCCACGCGCCAACGACGGGGAGATTCCTTGAGGCAGTATGGCCGCTATGGACGTCGACATGAGCGAGGAGCAGGTGGAGGTGGAGGAGGAGGAGGAGATCGGGCAGGAGGATGCTTGGACCGTCATTTCCTCTTTCTTCGAGGAAAAGGGTCTGGCGCGGCAGCAGCTCGACTCGTTCAACGAGTTCATCCAGCACACCATGCAGGAGATCGTCGGTGCGTGGGACCCCGCCCTCGCCCCAATTCCTAGGGTTTTTTTTGGGCCAATTTGCGCGATCGCGACCGTCTGACCCACCTCGCCCCGCCCCGTTGTTCTAACAGACGAGATGTCAGATTTCACGATCGAGCCGGAGGAGCAGCACATGCCGGGGGAGGAAGCGGATGGGAAGGGGAAGAAGAAGTACAAGATCGAGTTTAAGCAGATCTACCTGTCGAAGCCCATGGTGACGGAGGCAGATGGAATGACCTCCACGCTCTTCCCCAAGGAGGCGAGGCTTCGCAACCTGACCTACTCCGCGCCGCTGTACATCGACATGGCGAAGTCCACCATCACCAACACGGGACAGATCGACGAGGAGACGGGCAAGGAGATCATGGACATCCACACGGAGGAGTACCCTAAGGTGTTCTTCGGCAAGGTGCCCATCATGCTGCGGTCGCAGTACTGCTCGCTCCACGACCACACAGACAAGGAACTCACCGAGCTTGGCGAGTGCCCGTACGACGAGGGCGGCTACTTTATCATCAACGGATCGGAGAAGGTGCTCATCGCGCAGGAGAAGATGAGCACCAACCACGTCTACGTCTTCGAGAAGAGGCAGCCCTCCAAGTACATGTGGGTCGCGGAGTGCAGATCCTCTCCGGAGAGCGGCGCGAGGGCGGCGAGCTCGTGCATGGCCAGGCTCTGCCACGCGCCGGGAACCAAGGACGAGGCGGGTGTTATCAGCGTCACCATCCCTTACATCCGATCGGAGATTCCCCTCTTCGTGGTGTTCAGGGCGCTTGGATTCGTCGCGGACAAGGACATCCTGGAGCACCTCGTCTACGACTTTGAGGATCACGAGATGATGCAGCTGCTCCGCAACTCCATCGAGGAGGCGCAGGTGATCCAGTCGCAGGATGTGGCGCTAGATTTCATCGGTAAGCGCGGGAGCGCGGTGGGTGTGACGAGGCCCAAGCGCATCCAGTACGCAAAGGAGATTCTCCAGAAGGAGCTCCTCCCCCACGTCGGCGTCCACGAGGATTGCGAGACGAAGAAGGCTTACTTTTTGGGTTACATCGTGCACAGGCTGCTGCTGTGCGCGCTCGGTCGCAAGAAGGAGGATGACCGCGATCACTTCGGCAACAAACGGATGGACCTCTCCGGTCCCCTCATTGCCATGCTTTTCCGCCAGCTTTTCCGTAAGGTTACCAAGGACGTCAGGCTGTACAGCCAACGGTGCATTGACTCGGGGAAGGACATCCAGCTCACTCTGGCGGTCAAGGCCAAGACGATCACCTCGGGTCTGAAATACTCGCTCGCGACGGGCAACTGGGGCGCGCAGGGTGCGCAAGATATCCGGGCGGGCGTCTCGCAGGTGCTCAACCGCTTATCGTTTTCGTCTACGCTGAGCCACCTTCGAAGGCTCAACTCCCCGATTGGCCGCGAGGGCAAACTCGCCAAGCCGAGGCAGCTGCACAACAGCCACTGGGGCATGGTGTGCCCCGCGGAGACACCCGAAGGACAGGCGGTCGGGCTGGTGAAAAACCTCTCCCTCATGTGCCTCGTCTCTGTTGGCTCGCCCAGCGCCCCGCTCCTCGAATTTTTGGAGGAGTGGACGATGGAAAACCTGGAGGAGATATCGCCGTCAGTCATCGTCAACGCTACGAAGATCTTCGTCAACGGCGTATGGGTCGGTGTGCACAGGGAGCCGGCTGGCCTCGTGCAGACCCTGCGCAACCTCAGGCGCAAGCTCGACATCACCATCGAGGTTGGCGTTGTCCATGATATTGCACTGCGGGAGCTTCGACTGTACACGGATTATGGGAGGTGCATCAGGCCGCTGTTCATCGTCGAAGACAACCATCTGGTGATAAAGAAGAAGGACATCCAGATGCTCTACGAGAAGGAAATCACGGGTTACACCTGGAACGACCTCGTGGCGACCGGGTGCATCGAGTACGTGGACACCGAGGAGGAGGAGACGACAATGATTGCGATGACAATCGATGAGCTCGTTGGGCAGCGCATCAATGCAGAACCCGGGGGCGTCAAACACATGTACACCCACTGCGAGATCCACCCCTCCATGATCCTCGGCATCTGCGCCTCGATCATTCCCTTCCCGGACCACAATCAGTCCCCGCGTAACACTTACCAGAGTGCGATGGGTAAGCAGGCCATGGGCATGTACGTGACCAACTTTCAGATTCGCATGGACACGCTGGCATACGTCCTTTTCTACCCGCAGAAGCCGCTGGTGACCACCCGCGCGATGGAGCACCTGCACTTCCGCGAGTTGCCCGCGGGCGTCAACGTCGTCGTTGGCATCATGTGCTACACGGGTTACAACCAGGAGGACAGCGTGATCATGAACCAGTCGTCCATTGACCGCGGGCTCTTCCGCTCGATTTTTTACCGGTCATTCAAAGATGAGGAGAAGAAGCAGGGCTCGCTCACGAAGGAGGAGCTCGAGAGGCCGAGCAGAGACACCACGCTGGGTATGCGTCACGGGACATACGACAAGCTCGACGACGACGGTTTGATCTGCCCTGGCACCCGAGTCAGTGGTGAGGATATCATCATCGGGAAGACGAGCCCACTCCCCGAGGATGACCCGTCTGCGGTTTCCAAGCGCTTCACCAAACGTGACTGCTCCACGGGCATGAAAAACTCCGAGACCGGCATCATCGACCAGGTGCTTTTGACCACAAACGACCAGGGCCTGAGGTTCGTCAAGATTCGCGTGCGATCGTGCCGAACCCCCCAGGTTGGCGATAAGTTCTCGTCCAGGCACGGGCAAAAGGGTACGATTGGCATGACTTACACCCAGGAGGATATGCCGTTCACGTGCGAGGGTATCGTGCCGGACATCATCGTCAATCCCCACGCCATCCCCTCGCGCATGACCATCGGGCAGCTCGTCGAGTGTCTCATGGGCAAGGTTGCGGCGATGATGGGCAAGGAGGGCGACGCCACCCCGTTCACTCCCGTCACTGTGGAGAGCATCTCTGACATGCTCCACATGTGTGGCTACCAGAAGAGAGGCAACGAGGTGATGTACAACGGCCACACCGGACGCAAGCTCGAAGCTAAGATCTTCCTGGGGCCCACGTACTACCAGAGGCTCAAGCACATGGTGGACGATAAAATCCACTCTCGCGGCCGCGGCCCGGTGCAGATCCTCACCCGCCAGCCCATGGAGGGGAGATCGAGGGACGGTGGCTTGCGCTTCGGAGAGATGGAGCGCGATTGCATCATCTCGCACGGCGCTGCGGCGTTCCTGAAGGAGCGCCTCATGGATCAGTCCGACGCCTACCGCATCCACGCGTGCGAGACATGCGGCCTCATCGCGGTGGCCAACCTCAAGAACCAGACGTTTGAGTGCTGCAAGAACCCGAGCGAGCGGACCAAGGTTGTGCAGGTGATGATGCCCTACGCGTGCAAGCTCCTCTTCCAGGAGCTCATGTCCATGGCTGTCGCGCCCAGGCTGGTGACCTAAGAGGGGGATGAGGACATGCTCGATGCCGCGGGGGGCTCGGACGGTGGTGGCCTAAGCGCCATGTAAAGCCACCAGCCCGCTCGGTGTCAGGCACACTTCATAGACGAGCATAAAACCAAAAAAATAGCGGAGAGTTGTGAATCCAACGCAAATAGTAGTTCTCACTGTGCTCCGGCGGGGGCGTCGCGTCACTGGGACTCACTGCAGCCGTTCCGAGCGATGCCCCCTAACAAAGTAGCCAACACCGTGTCGCCCGGTCGTAAGCCGCGGAGCGTCCAGGCTCGCGTCCACGCTTGGCTCATCCTCCTGATCTGGGCGCCCGCGATCTTTTACCGCGAGCGTGTGGCGTTCAACCTCGCGGGGGCATCGTGCCAGTGGCCTGCGCTCGACGGAGGGAACGGAGCCCGAAGCAGTGATCCTTCAGTCCACGTCGCGGTCGTCGCGGACCCGCAGCTCACCACGTATCTCTCCTACCGCGAGCTGGGGCGAGGCAACCCGGGGCTCATCGCGGTCGAGGGCATCTCAGACGCGTACATGTCCCGCGCGTTCCGCCGCGCGGTGCTCTCGAACGACCCGAAGCACGTGCTTTTCCTGGGAGATCTGATCGATCAGGGCGAGCGGATCGTCAACCCGGAGGAGTGGCACCGGGCCCGGCGACGGTTCGACCGCATCTTCAGGTGGCCCAGGCGAGCGTCGAGTGCAAATACCCACGCGACGAAATACCCGCTCGACGGCGACGACGACGACGCGTCCCGGGACCGCGACGCATCGCCGGTGTCGTATCGCACCGTGCACGGGAACCACGACGTCGGGTACTCGCGCTTCGCGGTGCGGCTCCGGCACCTCTACGCGCGACACGAGGAGTACTTCGGGTCGACAAACTTCGTGCGGCGTTTGGGGGGAGTGGACCTGGTGGGGGTGGGCGCCATGGCGTTGGACGGCGCAGATGATCCCGGGGCGAGGTCTGCGCAGACGAACGAGACGTGGGAGTTGGTGGGGGGCCTGGGGGGGGGGGACGAGTTTGGGACGAGCCCGTTCGGAGACGGGGATGGGACGGCCGTGGATGATGAGGGGGCCGGGGTCGAGACGCGATGCGTCGGCGAGCCGGCTCGCCCGAGGGTGCTGGTAACGCACGTTCCTCTGTCCAAGCGGTCGTACGAGCCGGGGACGTGCGGGGACCGACGAACCTCGGAGGTGGTCCGCGATAAGACGCACATGAACTCGACGGCGGGAGGACGCAGAGTCGAGATTCCGAGGCACGACGGGCTCGGGTGTTACTATCAGGATTACCTTCGCCCAGCGACTTCTCGTCGACTGCTCGACAAAGTCAGGCCGACGCTGGTGCTCTCCGGGCACGATCACGACCAGTGCGTGGGCACGCACGAGGTGTTCGCACGCTCGGGCGCCACGGGGCGCGCGTGCGCAACCTCCGGTCGGTCGGCGACGGAGCACACCATCGGGTCCTTTTCGTTCCTGATGGGCAACCCTCGGCCGAGTTTCGCGATGATGACGGTTCGCGGCGGATGCGGTGAACGGAGCCGCGTCGGGACGGACGACGGTGCGTGCCCGGCGGAGCTCGGAGCCCAGGAGCTAAACACAACCCCGGTGAACGTGTCGCTGTGCTTCCTGCCCTCGCAGTGGAGCACGTTTCGGTTGTACGGCGCGCTCGGAGTCGTCACCGTCTTGGCCGCCGCTTTATCCGCCGTCGTCGACGCGAAACGGCGAGGCGCGAAGCCGGCGCGGGCGGCGGCGCGCGGCGTGGCGGGGGTAATCGGGACGTGCGCGGCCGCGGCGGCGATCTGGACGGCAGTGCTACTCCTCGACCTCTCGGCGCCTTGACCTCTCGGCGCGGGGGCGGCGGCTGACGGTTTCGTTCGTTTCGGTGTTACACGCGTTCTATGTACACGAGATCAGTCAACGCCGGGACTCGTCGGAGGCCTCCTCGGTCTCCGCGGCGGGCTCCTCGCGATCGGGTACCTCGGGGCTCGCGAACCCCATGTCCCTCATGCGAGCCGCCGCCTCCTCCGCCTTCTGAAAGTCGCCCAGCTTCGCGCCCGCATCGGCGGCTTTCGCCGTCCCCGCCGACTCGGGCCCCTTCCGAGTCGCGATTGACGACGCGTCCTCACCCGAGAACCCCTTCCTGCGCATGCGCGCCGCAGCCTCCGCCGCGCGCGCCGCGTCGCCGAGCGAGGAAGCCTTCCGCGAGGAAGCCCTTTTCGAGGAAGCTCTTCTCGCCCCCTTCTTCGCGTCGTCGCCAAGCTTGGCGGTTGCTGCGGCTCTCTTCCTGGCCGCCTCCTCCGCCGCCCTCGCGGCGGCGCGGGGACCGATGGCGTCGGCGTCGGCTCCGATCTCGACCGGGTACACGTTATCCTCCTCCTCCTTTTCGTCGCGGACGCTGCGCGTGCTGGCGCGGTGCCCGTGCGCGTGGTCGTCGGACTCGGAGACGTCCGCCTGGGGCGCCAGCGACTCGCGCTCCACTGAGAACATGGACGAGACGACGTCGGTGGAGACGGCGCCGGTGGCGAAGAGGCCGAGGGCGACGAGGATGGCGCACACGACGAGCGCGATCATCGCGGTGGACGCGTTGATCATGTTGGAGTACGAGGAGGATCCGCTCCTGCCGCGCCTGTTGGACGCGGCGGTGCGGGTCTGGATTCCCGCCGGGACGGACGCGCCCCTCATGCCGCGCTCCATCTGCTGCGCGCGCTCGTCGGTGACGTAGTCATAGTCGCTGTACTCGGTGCCGGAGGTGACGTCGCCCTCGCTGCTGGACTGGTTGAGATCCACGAGGGTGTTGTCGCTGAATCCGCCGCCGAAGTAGCGCCGCCCGCCGTACTTCTCGGCGATGCGCGCCGAGTGCGATTGGCCCGATGAGGACGCGGGGGCCGCGGCGCCGGCGACGCGCGGATCGTTGAAGTAGAGCTGGCCCCGGTGAACCGTGAGCTTCTGGCGCGGGTTGGAGGCCAAGAGCCTCTCGGTCTCGGGCTCCTCGCGCTTGAACATCTCGGGATGTGAGTCGAGCGCGCGCGTCGTCGAGTGTCGGGGCCGCGTCCGACGTGCGCTGTTCGGCCCACGAACGAAAAAGTAACCGAAAACGCCTCGCCGCAGATCGTGTATGTGTTCCAGTCAGGTTCACATTGCCTCACATCGCCAAGAAATAACTCAAGAAATGACTCAAGGCTTCGGACCCACACAGAGGGACCTCGCCACGGATTGCTCTCCGTCTCGGCACCGCGTTTGCGCGTTTGGCCACCGCCAATTACCTAATACCCTCATCACAACCCCCCCAGCTTCTTCACTCTGGGAGGCGCAGGGCCATGGGGTGGCGAGCGAGCGCCGCGTTCGTGCGCGCCGCGCGTGCTCTCGCGCGGTCGGCCTCCTCGGCGGGCGCGTCCACCTCGGCCTCTTCGGCGGGCGCGGTGACGGGTGCGGTCGGAGAAGCCGACTGGCGGGGTCGTTGGCGTTCGACGCGGATCGGCGATGACCGTTGCCCGTTCCACCCGGGGCGGACAGCCGCGGGCGCCGCGGTTGGTCGAGATCATTCTCGATGGATGGTCCTACCATCATCGCCGACGTCGTTCGCGCGCTCGTTCGCCGCATCGCCGCAGCCGGCGGAGGATGCCGCGGACGAGGACATCGGCCCGGTCACGCTCAATTTCTCCGAGCTCGTCGCGCCCGGTGACTCGCCGTTGGGGGCGTACGAGAGGCTGTCCAAGCAGGGGGTGCTCCGGTGGGACGAGGCGCAGCACAGGGCCTTGAAGACCCTTAACGAGCTTCACGCCAAGCTCGTGGGAGACATGGACGGGGGCGCCGCCGCGGCGAAGAGAAAGTCGGGGGCGCCGAAGAACGAGGGGAGCTGGTTCGCCGACCTGTTCACCGCCAGGGAGGAGGACGACGAGGGCGGATACGCGTCCCACGGCGGCATCTACCTCTTCGGCGGGCCCGGGTGCGGTAAGACTTTCTGCATGGACCTCTTCTACGCCTCGTTGCCCGGAAGCGACGGCAAGGAGAAGCGTCGCGAGCACTTTCACTCCTTCATGCTGCACACGCACCAGACGCTGCACAAGCTTGGAAAAGCCGGGCACACCGAAGATACGGTGGCTATATACGCGCAACGGGTGGCAAAGAAGACCAGGGTCCTGTGCCTGGACGAATTTCAAGTCACGGACGTCGCGGACGCGATGATCATACGCCGTTTACTGGACCAGCTGTGGGAGCGGGGCGTGACAATCGTGACGACGTCGAACAGGGAACCCGACGAGCTCTACAAAAACGGGCTCAACCGCGTGCAATTCCTCCCTTGCATCGAGGCCATCAAGGCCCGATGCGTGGTGCACCCGATGGAGAGCGTGCGGGACTACAGGCTCACGGGGCGGGGGATCGCGGGGGACGATACCACGGGGGGCGAGAGTGGCGGGTTCAAGGGCACGTGGCGGGTCCGAAGGGAAGGGGAGTCTCACGAGGAGGGTGAGCGGTGGCTCGAGCGGCGCCTCCAGCGTCTCGCGAACGAGGAAAAATTCATCGGCGTGGAGGTAGCCATGGGCGGGCGCCGGATCCAGGTCCCCAGGGCGGGCGGCGGCGTCGCGCTCTTCCGCTTCGACGAGGTCTGCGCGTCCGCGATGGGAGCAGGTGACTACACCGCCGTGGCTTCAACGTTTCACACCGTCGGTCTTTCCCGGGTCCCTCGGATGACCATCGAGCGCGTGGACCTGATGCGCCGGTTCATCACGTTCATCGACGTCATGTACGAGCACAAGGTGAAGCTGTTGGCGTGCGCGCCGACGTCTGCGGCGACGCTGTTTGAATCCAGCGGCGGCAAAGGTCAGCGCGACGAGGAGTTTGCGTGGGACCGCGCGGCGAGTCGTCTAGCGGAGATGTCGACGCAGGAGTACGTGGAGGCGCCGTGGCGTCCCAAGAGCGGGGCGTGGCTCCTGGAGCAGGCGCGCGTCACCGAGGTGGTCCCCCCCGACGTCCTGCGCGGCTTGTGGCAGAGGTACGATGCGGACCACAACGGCGTCCTCGACGAGCAGGAGCTCGAGGAACTCCTCGCAGATCTCAACCAGATGCGACGCGGGCACCGGAACGTGCCGCAGGAGCAGTTGGACAGCGCGTGGGAGATGCTGACGAACCGAGGGCAGCGAGGGACGCGGGACAGGGAGGGGATGGGCGGCGCCAAGCCCAGCAGACGCGGCGATGCGTTCATAACCTTTGAATGCTTCATCAAGTACGGCAACGAGGCGTTCGCCGCGTGCATGACGCTCGCGTGAGCACGACGGGCCATCGGCAACCTGAATCATTTCTATTCTAACGTAACCTACTACGAGGCGTCACCTCATTCATAACCTCGATCGCTTCGCGGTCATTCGCTCCCTAAACTCCGCTGGAACCGGCGTCGGCTTGGCCTCTGGGTCGACAGCCACGTACGTGAGTTTGCCCTCGAAACACCTCCTGGAGTGCACCTCCCCTACGTAGCCCACCTCGAAGCTCGTGGTTCCCCACCTCAGGACTTCGCCCGAGATTGTGAGGTCGTCCAGGAACTTCGCGGGCGAGATGTACTTGAACTCGCTCGCCACCACCATGCTGAACCCCCCTCCGTTGGTGACCACGTCGTTCACCCAGGCTAGCCCCATTCTGTCGCGCAGCCACAGATCCATGACGCAGTCGCACATGGCCTGGTAGTGCGCATTGAACACCACCCCTTGTTGGTCGCACTCCGAGTACCGGATGACCAGCGTGTGGCTGTAGTGCGGCGACCGGGCCATCTCACGTCGCGGCGCGCGACGTACTGAGAAGAGAAATCTGGTGCCTTCTCCGGAACCAACTTGCGGAGTGCAGAGGCCGCGGGGATTGCCCCGTAAAACTCGAGGCCACACCGAGACGCGTCGGAGGGTCCCAGAGGGGCGCGGTCGGGCTGGCGAGAGTCATGGTCGAGATGGGGCCGCCAGAGGGGAAAGCGGTGACCGTGGGTGGTGTGTTCCTGCTCACCACGATCATGGCGGCCATGAGCGGGCTCGGGGCGATCCCGTTCTTCTTCGTCGGTCGGCTCTCGCCGCGGATCGCATCGCTGGGAAACGCGGTGGCCTGCGGGGTCATGCTCGCCGCGAGCTTCGACATGATCCACGAGGGTGGACCCTACGGCGGATTCTACGTCGTGTGCGGGGTGTGCGCGGGGGCGGTGTTCATCTCCATCATGCAAGGGTGGCTGCACGGCGCCGAGGACGTCAAGTTCGAGATGCTCCGAGGCGCGGACGCGCGGAAGACCGTGCTCATGGTGGGGATCATGGCGGCGCACGCCCTGGGCGAGGGATCCGGCGTCGGCGTGTCCTTCAGCGGCGCCAAGGGATGGGCGCAGGGCCAGCTCATAACCTTGGCCATCGGCGTCCACAACATCCCGGAGGGCATGGCTGTCGCGACGGTGCTCGCCGCTCGCGGCGTTTCTCCCTGGAAGTGCGCGGCGTGGTCCATCCTCACGTCCATGCCCCAGCCCCTCGTCGCCGTCCCGGCCTTCGTCTTCGTGGAGACGTTCCAGGCGCTGCTACCCTTCGCCATGGGGTTCGCGGCGGGGTGCATGGTGTGGATCACCCTGGCGGAGTTACTCCCAGACGCGCTGGACCACGCGGGGGGCGGAGAGGTCGCGACCTGGGCCACCGTCGCCGCCGCCGCGCTGGAGGGCTTCCGGATGTACACGTCGTACCTGGAAAACGATGACGGGAGCTTCGATTCGCCGTTCAAGCCCGCCGAGCCCGCGAGGGTGCCGGACGTGCGCGCCGTGTCGGATCCGATCCCGTCGACGTTGGGGGACGCGACTTTCGACGGGAAGAGCTCTTTGAAGGGCGGCGTCTTGAACTCCCTTGGCGCAAACTCGGTATCGTCGTCCGTTCCCGTCGGCTCGAACGACGCGACCGACCCGATGCCGCACTCCTTGCCCATCCACGCCGTCGTCGGTTCGAACGCCGACGCGCTCTTCCCCGCGGCGCTCGCGTGCCTGGCGGTTCCGCTGGCGTGCCTCCTCGCGGCGTTTTTCCTCCCGAAACTGTTCGGCCCGGACGTTCTCACCCCCAGGCGGAGAACTCGGAGGTACGGCCGAGGTACGGCCGGAACGGGCCTCGGGGACGGGCTGTTGGACCGCGGCGTGGATTCGTTGAGCCCGGTGCTGGACGTGGCCGAGCTCATGGCGGCGGCGGCCGGGGCGAGCGCGATGACGGCTACGATGAGGCTCGCCGGGGTTGTTCACAGGTGCCGCGTCGGCGACGCCCTTTGGACTCCCGCGCTCGGCGGGGCGTGCCTCGGGTACCTCGCGTACCACCTCGCGGCGGATAGGTTCACGAGGACGAGTTCGCGGAGGGTACGCGACGCGGGGCGGGAGGATAGGAAACGGAGGGAGAGACGGAACGGTTGGGCCGACGGGCCGGAGTCCAACTCGGCCGCCGCGGACGACTCGAACGGGCACCGCGACGACGACCTTCGAGCGGGCGGCTCGCTCGACGGCGACGCCGGATCATACGGATCGTTGCATGATCGAGGGGACGCGGCGGACGGGACGGTTCGCGCCGCAGCCGGCGTGCTCCTCGTGGCTCTGGCCGCCTTTGCCGCCGCGGAGGGCCAGGCGCTCGCCGCGGCGACGTCGGTTCTTGGGGGACACGTGGCGCTTCCAGCGGCCATCCGCGGGGCACCGCGCGCGCTCGGCGCGGCGTGCGCCGCGGCGGCGTCGGGACTGGGTCGGTGGTCGGTGGCGTGGTCGGTGTTTGGAGTCGCGGCGCTCGAGCCCGCGGCGATGTTCGCGGCGGCGTTTTTTGGGGATGCCCGGGACGGGGACGGGGGAAGCGGCGTGGCGTTCCTGAACCCGTCCGCCAGCGCGGGGATCGAGGCGTTCGCGGGTGCGATGTTGATGGCGGCGGCGGTGAGTCTGGTGCTGCCGGTGGCGAGGAAGCGGGGTGAGCGCGCGATGAAGATGGGTGAGCCGGACCGGGCGTTTGGCGGGTTTGGGCTCGGAACCTTCTTTTCGCTGGCGACCGTCGCGGTCGTCGGCTCGCTGTGCTGGCAGACGCCCTACTGCGACAGGAGATGGTGACGATTGTATCACGTCAATCATAACACTTAGCACGCGACGTGTGATGACCAACGGCACACGGATACTTTTCACGAGACGCGACCGCGCACCGGTTTGCGTGGTTAAAAATAATCTACCGGAGCATGGGCATGGATGGCGAGATTGGCAGCCGCCCCAGCCGCCCCATCCCCGTCTTCTCCGGCGGCAACGGCACCGACACCAGCTGTCGCATCACACCCACGATCCCCATCGCCAGACCCACGCACTGCATCTGTCGTCCCTTCAGGGGCGTCGCCCCGAGCAGGGACAGCGCGAAGAGCGCCTGCGTGAGACCCGACGCCACGTCCAACGCGGCGGCCACGGTTTTCTCCTCGAGCTCCTCCCGTAGCTCCCACTCGTCCGCGTCGTCGTCCCGCTTGTTATCGCTCGCCAGCGGGTCGCGAAGCGCCCTCGTGTTCGCGATCAGGTCCGGCACGTGCCCCGCGGCCATCAACGCCGATCCGGCTGCCCATCCCATCAGCGACAGTTTGTCGCACACCTTGTAAAGTGTCGATCGCTTGTCGACCGCCCCCGCGCCTCCCGCCCAGACCACGTGGTCGCACGTGACGTAAACCGCCGTGCTGATGGCCTTGATGCACTCGAGCGTGCGCATCGCGCCCTTTGCCTTGGGCTTACCTGCGGGTGATCGATGGGCAGTTCGGGGACGCGTGAATCAGTAGTTTCGGATAAAGCTGGGCACTCGGACGCGGGAAAAGGTTCGGGTCGGGAGGGGCGCACACCTTTCGCTAAGAAGGTGTCGATGAGGACCGCGACGGGCGTGTAGAGCCTGAACGGTCGCCGCGCATCGTTCAACGCGAATCCAATCGACGTCAGCACGCTGCCGGGACGGCCCCCGGAGATGACCATCGCGACGTACTGGATCAGACCGACGACACGATCCTTGCCGTCGGAACGCTTCAGTATCTCCGACCAACACGCGTGCGTAGGGAAGGTGGTGAGCCTATTCACCACCCTGGTCGAGTCACGGCGAATTGGAGGTCGCCGCTGCGCTCCGGAGGACGGTCGCGACCTGGGTTTCGGCATGGTGGCTTCCCCGCGCCTCCTGATACTGCTCAGCGCTGCACGGATAAAGTCTTTGACACCGCAAAAAGAACTCATCAATTCGAAAAAAGTGACAGAAGAGAACACCGTCGTGCCCCACACCTGACAGCACCTGACAGCATGTCCGCGCCCCTTCCGAGCTGCGTGACCGACCCTCTGGGCGCCGTGGCGTCCGCATTTGACGCCGCGATAGGCTCCGGCGACACCGCTCCCGATCAGGACGGCGACTGGGGGATCAAGGCGACGCTTCAGGAGGCTCTCGATCGGCCCGGCGTCATGGAGCAGATCCC
>Ga0181571_10000722_pt1 | contig 22492 bp, 15 predicted proteins | sample 101ome_17_FD_132440 | JGI IMG/M metagenome (GOLD analysis project Ga0181571, IMG submission 132440) | Coastal salt marsh microbial communities from the Groves Creek Marsh, Skidaway Island, Georgia - 101407AT metaG (megahit assembly) | ecosystem: Environmental > Aquatic > Marine > Intertidal... | reverse complement strand
GTCCGCTACGCGATCTCTATTGAGAGGATGGGCAGCCTGAAAGTAGGCCGTCATCGGAATTCGGTAAAAGGTAAATAGCTGCAGGCGCAATTCGCCTCCTACGTCTGTTAAGAACTTATCTTTGTTGAACTTCGTATCCGACAGAGATCGGAAATTACCTACGGCACCCGCTTCGGCAAAGACCTCGGCGTGCAGTTTGGAGAAAGTGAAGTTTAGGAAACGGCGATTGATGCGTTTAAATACGGGAAAACCGTAGCTAATCTTACCGTAAACTAACTTTGAACCCGAAGCCGTAAAGTAGGGATATCCACTGAGGAAGTTCTGCCCGCCCAGGTAGTAACGCAGGGGCCAGTAGAAGCGTCCCTCAAAGAACCCGCCATCCTCAATAAAGCTCGGCTTGAGAACGACGTTCCGATAGGCGGCAACGGCCTCTAAGGACAGCACGTTGTCGAAAGGCAGACCTATTCGTTCACTGTAGGCTCCCACGTATTCATTCACGCGAAAACGCCGTGGAACGCGCACGAACTGATCGCTCGGCATACCATCCGTTGGCGTTGGCTGGGCCAGTGAATCGGCCAACGTGGGCATCGAATAGCGATAGACGAGTGAAATACCCCGACCCGTTGCGCTATGAGCGGTCGGTTTAACCTTTCTGTAGCTCCATCCCACGCTCATCGTATGCGCACTGTAAAAATCAATTTCGTTATAGAAATTCAGCGGATCGTCTTGGCTGACAAGCGTCGTATCCTGCCCCAGGAGTTCCGCGTCAACGGCCTGTGATATATCGACGCCGTCCTGAACCAGGTAAACCTGTGTCTGGTTTCGGAAGTGACGCAGCGTCCAACTCTCGGCATAGTTCCTGAACATATACGTCGCGTTGAACTGCTGTCGTCTGGAGAGCGGCATATCAACGCCCACGACAAGCTGTTTCATAACCGTCTTAAACAGGTCCTGACGGCTGTTGCCCTGATACACATACTGCTCCACGTTGGGCAGCAGCAGGTTTGTCGTTGAATCCACTGGGATTGGATAGACGTTAGTCGCCGATAAGGTGTCGGCCGCCAAACTGCTACTCTTGATTAGGTTGTCAATTTCGCGCCGCCGCCCCGCTATGTAAAAAGATGGATTGAACGTGCGACTATTACCTACCCGAGGCTGCATGCTGCGCTCGTAGAAAAAGCCCAGGTCCGTATTGAGATCCGTCGCATCGCGCATGTTCTTACCGACGATACCCCAAGCCGTAAACTGCTGGCCACCCATCATATCTTCGCTAGAAAACTGAAGACCTGCGCTCGCCTGATTGAGCCCGAACGTATTCCCGACAAAGGTCGGCCCCACTTGGAGAAGCGGAGTATAGCGCACCACGTTCCGCCCGCGGTAGCGTCCCATCTTAAACTGTTCAGAAAGCTTGGGGCCGTCGTAAATTGACCGGTAATCGCGCAGTGCAAGCGCATCAAATGCGGCGCTGCGAGCAAAATCACCCATGTCGAACCTATACAGGTCGTAATTGTTCGAGTGATAAGAGCTATAAACAACTTCACCATCAGCCGACACAGTTGGCGCGAAAGCGCCTCCAACCACGTTGGTCAACTGTTCGACTTCGCCGTTTTCCATATTGTATTTGTAGATATTAAACACGCCCGACTGATCGGAGGCAAAAACAAAGCCACTGCCGTCCGGCAACCAATAGGGGTCGCGTTCATCCGCCGGCGAATTGACCAGCGCGCGAAAACCCGAACTGTCGGGATGCGCAAACGCAACGCTGTCGGGAAATACGTCTACTGGCTCCTCCGTGGCCACGCTGTCCTCATCCGCCGTGGCCATTGCATTAGACGAGCGTTCAAACCGCTCGGGGCGCGCAGGACTGTCGGCGCGTATAACGGCGATATCCCGATCCTCTCCGCGAAAAACGCTGAATAGGATCCACTCGCCGTCCGGAGAGAACCGAGGACCGTAGTACTGCGTTCCGTCGTTGTTGTTGGTCAGATACACGCGCCCGGTTCCGTCGCTGTTGACCATGGCCAAATTGTTGGTCCCATCTTCGTTATGAACGTAGGCGACGCGCTCCCCGTCCGGAGAAAATGCCGGATCTTTCGACCGTAAGTTAGCGCTGATGCGGCGCTCTTCGTCTCGCTCGACGTCGTAAATGTAAAGGTCGTTGTATCCGCCCTTGGCCCGTGCGTAGACGATGTGTTGCCCATCGGGCGACCAATCCATACGAGAGTCGATATACTCCTTGGACTTATACGTCTCTCCCGTTTCCATATCGTGTATCTTCAGAAACGGAATCGCATAGTCCATCTTGTCACTGCTGATATAAGCTAGCTTCGAACCGTCCGGCGAGTAGCGCGCATGATACTCAATGATACCCCCATTGAGATCTTTCATCTCCTCGCCTTCAAAGAAACCGTCCGAACGAATCTCCCCCTGCAAGCGTTCGTAGTTCTCGCGTAGATAGGCCACCCAATCCTCGTAGAACTGATCGACGGTAACGCCCAAAACACGCTCTACTGCTGGATCGAAGCTCACCGAACCAACGTGATGCGTCAGCGCATCAACCTTATCTGCCCCATACTGATCCTCAATGTATAACAGCATGGCATAACCCTGGTTGTAAATCAGCTCACCGTAATATTTGCCCGTGCGAGCAGAAACCGATCCCATCTCTTCCCACGACAGCAAATCGTCTTCTAATACGGCCATGCGCAGCAGCATATCGCGGTGTGAATCCCATCGATCATAGCCGAATTTATGCGCTCCGTACTGCGCTATACCTTCAGACCAACCGCGCGGCACATTCATATGATATAGGGGGAACTGGAAGGATATATCGGGATTCGAGTCAAAGCGAGAAACAGACAGGAGAGCAAACTGGAAGGGCCACTTTTTTCGGGCCATGTTGAGCGTAATGATGTGATTTAGCTCGTGCGTTACCACGTTTTTGATCCAGTCGTGCGTACCGCGCAGTTCCATATCTAAATTGGTAGCCCAAATCGCCATAGTATTGCTGTAGTAGTCGGCCCAACCGTTGCCCAACTGGTCTGACGTATCGAGAACCAGGACGTGGATCGTGCGAAAGTCGTCGTAGTAGTTGTAGGCAGCCGCCAACGTGGGAAAGACCTCTTCGCAGGTCTCGGCGACGCGGCGCGCCGTGCCCTCTGATCCCGGCATAAAGTGGACGCGAAAATGCTCTGTAATGAGCGTCTGCATTTGCGCCTGTCCCGACTCAGCGAGAAAAATGACCATTAGGGCCACTAGGCCCGCGCGGGAGAAATAGCCTGTTCTAAACAAGGATTTTGCCTTTCGCTAAACGCGATCAGCGACCGGCACTCGTCTCGCACTCGCGCATGCACCGACCGCTGATATCATTCTGTAAAGTACTTGGGGGCATAGGCGCTGTCAAAAGCTAAGACCCCATCGAAAACGCTAGATTAACATCAATTTTTTTCTCTGTACTGCTCTAAGTCACCCCTGTATTTCAGACCGAGGATATCACGAGCATGGGCCGTATTACAGGTCGCATCGGCTTCCGGCGTGCCCACGATGTGCAGCACATCAAACTCCAGTTCGGGATGCTCAGCGGCCAGTCGGCAGGCCTCGGCCAAATCGTGACGACACACCCATCCATTGCGCAAGGGAGATCCCTCGGGGCCAAGCGTCTCGCGGCCCTTACCCACACCGAGACGACTGTCGACAATATAGTCGGGACGAAGCACTATAATTGATGTACCAAAAGCGTCGTGGTACTGTCGGCACATTTCCTCCTGCAGTCGCTTGCACACCGCATAGAGCGACCCATCCGGTCGGCGCACATGCGCGTCGAAGAATGTGCCCTGAGGATGCACGGTCTGACAGGAACCCACGTGAACCACGCGCTTGATCTCGCGACGGCGGACGGCCTCCAGCACGTTCCACAATCCCTTCAGGTTGATCGAAAAAGGCTTATCGTCTTCGACGCCGTAGCCCCCCGGCGCGCGCGTGGAGTATACGGCAGCATGGACGACGGCCTCAACGCCTTCCAATGCAGCATCGACCTGTCCAAAATCGCTTATATCCCCGTAGTGTGTTTCGCCGTCCCAGTCGCCATCGAAGTCTTTCCAACTCTGCCACGCCTCGGGACCATAATCAACCGCACGCACGTCATGATGTACCTGCATATTGGCAATGATAGCTCGCCCGAGCCAGCCGGCAGCACCGAAAACGGCAACTTTCATAAACACACACTCTCTCTTATCATTAGGCACACCCTTCACGAGAGGACATGCCGTGCAATACACCATCAACAGGACCGAAAACATGCCCGCCCCCAGCGCAAATTGGGATGCTCCCGCATGGCAACTGGCTGAAACGCTGCGCGTTACCCACTTCCCGTGGGAGGACTCCGGACACCGTCCCAACGTGCAGGCGCGCGCGCTGTATGACAGCGAGGCTCTGTACATACACTTCCGCGTTGAAGATCAGTATGTCCGCGCCGTGGCCGAAAAATTTCAAGACAGCGTTTGTCTCGATAGCTGCGTAGAATTTTTCGTATCGCCCTTAGCCGATTCAGAAGCCTACTTCAACTTCGAGGTCAACTGCGGCGGCACGATGCTGCTACACCGCTGTCCATCCCCCGCTGAGAAGAACGCGGGAAGAGCAACCGAAGACGTCAGCGATGCCGACGGCGCAACAATTCTGATCGCACATTCAATGCCAAAGATCGTCAATCCAGAGATAACGGAAGAAACGATCTGGACGCTGGAATATCGAGTACCGTTCGCACTGTTTACGGCCTACTTTGGCTGCCCGACACCGCGTCGGGGCGATCAGTGGCGCGCCAATTTCTACAAATGTGCTGATGCCACGTCGCACCCGCACTGGGGATCGTGGGCACCCGTTGAGACGGAGCGACCCAACTTCCACCAGCCGACCTACTTTCAGCCCATCGCATTTGCCTGATGGGTCACTCTAGCGAAGATACGCTGTTTCGACCTTGGCGAAAGCTGCAGCGATATCTTCGACCTCTCGCTGACCAAAGTTTTCGTGGATCGACATCATAAAGTGTGCCTCTGCGGCTGCCACTGCGTTGGGACAGGGAAAGGTCGCAGAGCGATCCCCCTGATAGTCTGGCAGTCCCCATGGATAGTCGCTGCCGGGGAACACACATCGCTCTCGAAACCAACGTGCCTCTGAAGGAATGTGCCGGTAAGATGCCCCCACGGGAATCCCCTCAGCTGCGACAGCGCGAGCAAACGCGTCCTTGTCAACCGACAGCTGGTGGACGTCGACATGGAATCGCATAAACCAATAAACGCCCCCGTCTCCGCCGGCTTCGCGCCCCGTCCGAACGGCGCGTAGATCACTGATTGCCTCGCGGATTTGCAGTGCGACAGCACGCCTCCGCCGGATTATTTCCGGCAAGCGTTCCAACTGCACGCGGCCCACGGTCGCCGCCAGATCATTCCCATTTAAATTCAGTCCCGCCCGTATGTTGGACGAAGATTCTACGTTAAACGGTTTGCCGCGGTCGGCAAAACGCTTGGCCTCCCAAAGGAGGTCTTCGTCGCGAGAGAACACCACGCCCCCCTGCGGCCCCGTGGCGTGGTGTTTACCGCTCATAGTCGAGAAAGCCGCAATTTGGCCCAGCGTGCCCACTGGACGCCCCTTGTAACGAGCACCGTGTGCCTGCGCACAATCTTCCACAACGGGAATCCCGCGCGCTTTAGCAAGTTCCAAGATGGGATCCATATCGACCGGCTCACCCGCGATGTGCGCTACTACGATCGCTCTCGTATGTGGGGTTAAGACGGCCTCGATCTGTGCAGCACTGGTATTGAACGTGCCTTCGTCCGCATCGGCAACGATGGGCACCTGGCACAGCATCGCCACTGGCATAACGCCCCCCGGATCGGTAATGGGTGGCACGATGACTTCTCCCGCAACGGGCAGGCGCAGTGCGCCCAGCGCAGCATAGAGAGCGGATGTTCCAGAGTTAACCAGATCGGCATACCCCCCTCCCAAAAAATCGGCAAATTCCCGCTCATAGGCCTGTTCTTCAGACCCGTTATATCCAATCGCTTGGCCGTTTTTTACGGCCGCATCGAAGAGCGCGAGCGCCGCATCCCGCTCCATCTCACCGAACAGGTGGCGTGCTGGAAAAGACTCACTTCGGACCTTTTCTCCACCTTCTATGGCCAGCATGTATATTCCTTTCAACCATTCGGCACGTACCAAGGCGACTCGTCCGCGTTGGTAAGTGCCGATACTCCTCATATATTAGGTAAACTTCAATTGTCAAACCACTGTGGATAGCCATGGATACCATTTTACCCCTAGCACCTTTTGTCCTGTGCCCCTTGCTCCTCACGGCACTCTGCATACCGCCTATAAAGCGGCTCGCACAGGCGCTCGACTTGGTGGATCACCCAACCTCTGCCGCACACAAGTCTCACGCGCGGCCAACTCCCTACGGCGGAGCGCTGGCCATTGCCCTTGGGCTGAGCATAGGACTCTTTCTCTGCGTCCCACTGCTGATTGTCGAATTGCCCTCCATGCTAGGATCTACGGATCGCGTCTGGACCCTCTCCGCGGCCTGGTTAGCGGGTGAGTTCCTTATTCAGTCCGTCGTGCTAACGAGCTTTCTAGGATGCGGAATGGGACTCTTTTGCATAGGCCTAATCGACGATTGGCGCAGCCTTTCTCCTCTCACACGATTCGTGGGCCAGCTCGCTTTCATCGCTCTCCTAATCTACACTCAACCTCTGTTTCGCCTCGACTTCTTGCCCGGAATGCCACTCCTCAACGCACTGCTGAGCATCGTGTGGATTGGCGCAATGAGCAATGCATTCAACTTTCTCGACAACATGGACGGCCTCAGCGCTGGCATCGGCGCTATTTGCCTTGTTTTCCTGGGTTTTGCAGCTCTGCTGGCTGGAGAACCGGGCATCGCTGTGGTATGCCTCATGTGCTTTGGTGCCTGCTGCGGATTCCTACTCTACAATTTGCCCCCCGCCAGTATTTTTATGGGCGATGCCGGCAGCCTCTTTCTAGGCTACACGATAAGCGCAATCGCGGCGTATTTGAGCCAGACCTATTCGGAAATGCACATTCAACCTGCGCTGCGCTGGGGTCCTCTCTTACTCATAGCCATCCCCGTTTACGACTTCGTCAGCGTGAACTTCTTGCGTATCAAACGCGGACAAGCCCCTTGGGTCGGCGATAAAAACCACATCAGTCATCGCCTGGTACGACTGGGGCTTTCGCGCCGGGGCGCCGTGCTCTGTATCTATCTGGCGACCGCCCTAAGTGGACTGCCTTCTCTACTCAGCGCACAGCCTACGGGACAGACCCTCTGGCTATGGTGCACTCCTATTGGCCTCTGCCTGCTAGCCTTGGCAGATACATACTGGTACCGCCCACCCGAGTCACAGTGAGTGATTCGGCGCGCTTAGGCGGAGGCTATGCCTCTGCATCCCCTGATCCACGACCCACGGCACAGGCCCTTCTGGCGTCTGTCTCTTCGGGGGATGCGAGCGCCCGACTGGTCGTTCTGGCGGGCCCTCCTGGCGTCGGCAAGAGCAGCGTGGCTAAAGCCTTGGTCAAGCTCATGCCCGAAACCCTATTAATCGACAAGGATCACACCGCAGGGGGCTTTGTTCTGGAAGCAGCTCATCTGAGGGGCGACGGCCCAGAGGCTGCCTACGGCACAAAACACTACTGGCAGAAGCTGCGTCCCCTCGAATACGCCGGTCCGCTGCGCTTGGCATGTGACAACTTGGTTGGTCACCGCCAAGTCCTACTGGTCGGAGGGTGGGGGCCAGAATTGGGCATGGACGACCTGTGGAACGAGATCCATCAGCGCTTGTCCCCTTCAGGACTCATCGTTCTACATCTCGATCCACCCGAAGGGGAGGTCTGGCGGGCGCGCTTGGCCGGACGCGGATCCCGCTGCGACTCGCCCTACTTCGAGCGACTGGCCGCGCATACGGGCAATTTGCCCGTGTGGAGCGGAACCGTGCGCCTTTCGAGCGCTGGTTCGCTAGCAGAGGTCACCCAACGCGCGCTCAGAGCGCTAAAATAAGCCTATTCATCCTAAAATTCCTTGACTTTTTTACCCTTCGCGCTGTTCTTGTATCAGCACGATGTCCTTCCTCCACAGCGCCTTCGGCTACTTTTTACTTCTCTGTATCGCTTGGCTATGCGGCCAGCGCACAAAGCGCCTTCCTTGGAAGACGGTCGCAGTGGCTTCCCTGTTGCAAGTCACCCTTGCCGGCCTCCTATTACAGCCCGCGCTGCGCGCTCCGCTGTTTTCAGCAGCGAACGCGTTGACGCAGCTTCTCCAGAAAACGGCGCTTAAGGCCAACGAGTCGCTGCTTTTTGGCGGCGTTGCCAATACGTCTTTCATTAGCCAGTTCGGACCCGTTATCGCATTGCAGATAGCGGCCATACTCATCTTTGTCGCCGCGCTATCGAGGATGCTCTATCACTATGGCATCTTGCCCTGGCTCATAGCTCACCTCAGCCGACTCATGCAGCGCATACTCGGAATCAGTTCCGCAGAAAGCGTCGGTATCTCCGCCAACGTATTTCTCGGGATGACAGAGGCCCCGCTTCTCGTACGACCCTACGTAGCACGCCTGACTGAGAGCGAATTATTTTGCCTGATGACGGGCGGTATGGCAACGATTGCGGGGACGGTCATGGTCATTTATGCGTCCATGTTGAGCGCGACTCATCCAGACATTGCAGGCCACCTCTTTGTCGCCTCGTTGATGAGCGCACCGGCGGCAATCGCCGTCGCTAAGCTCATGATTCCAGAAAGCGCGACGCCGGAAACGGCGACCGAGCGCATTCAATTACCCCAAAACGACACGCTTAACGGGCTCGACGCCGCGGCGAGAGGAGCAAGTGAAGGGGCCCATTTGGTGATCAACGTCCTCGCCATGCTGATCGCGTTTATAGGCCTAGTCGCGCTGGCCAACCAGATCATAGGCTATCTGGACGGCCTACTCAATGGAGCTGAAGCAGGGCGTTGGAGTTTAGAAGCGGGCTGTGGATTTATGTTGCGCCCGCTCGTATGGCTTATGGGGATCTCATGGGTCGAAACAGAGGCCGTGGGGCGGCTGATGGGATTAAAGACGATACTCAACGAGTTTGTTGCCTACGTGCAGCTGGCGGATCTGATGAACAGCACCACCCCGCTCAGCGAACGTACTTTCATAATAACGACGTACGCTCTGTGTGGCTTCGCCAATTTCGGCTCCGTTGCCATTATGATCGGCGGCATCGGTGGCATCGCCCCCGAACGGCGCGGCGATTTGGCCCGACTCGGCCTTCGTTCCCTTATCGGCGGAACTTTGGCGACCATGCTCACCGGAACCATTATCGGCCTCTACATGGCGTAGCGTGTAAAAAACTGGATCTCTTTGTCTACAAAGAGCGTCTTATTAGGGAAAACTACAACGCGAAACTACATAGCGCATACATAGACGAGACTCATGGCAAAAGAAAGAAAACCGACTTATCGCTCACAGTTTGATGGTCATCGCCGCCTTGCGGCTGCAGTTATCTTGCAGGCCATCAAAGATATGTCCTCGGCACCGACTAATCAGGATCGCGAGACAGCTTCTGAATTTCTTGAAAGTGATATGTGGCCCTTCTCTGACGTATTAGATCTGCCCATGGACGGACAGAGTCTGCGAGACTATTTGCAGAATATAGACGAACTCTCTTCGGAAATAAGCCGCTAGTATACTACCCGCCCGGAACGCACTCTATCGCGTGACAGTTCCGCCTCTTCGCGCCTACTGCGCCCCGCTGTGAATCAGTTGCTCAAGCGCTCTGCGCTGTTCCGGCGTTAGCGGAGCGGCTGGAGCTCGCGCATCACCGCACTCAATGCCCAAACGCGTTCCCAGTGCGGCCTTGGCCAAGGCGTGGTAGGTTCCACCGCAGGCCAGCATGCGATCGACAAACTCCCAGGCCGTTTCCTGAGCCGCTTCGGCTTCTCGGAGTCGGCCTCCGGTATACGCATCCCATATCGCCATCCAAAGCTCGGGCGCCACGTTGAGCGGACCGTCTACGCAGCCGACGGCTCCAATGGTCAGCCCCGGAAGCATCATCCGACTGTTCCCAGTAAAGCATGCCAATCCCATGCGTGCAAACGTGCGAATGTGCATCTGGTCGGTTGCCGAGTGCTTTAACCCCACCGTCCAAGGCACGGCGCTCTGGATCTTATCCATGAGTGCAGGCGTAATTTCCACGCGCGTAGCCGAGGGCAGATTGTAAATGAATAGAGGCAGCCCAGCAGCGTCGCCGACCGCGCGATAGTGATCGACTATTTCTCTGTCCGTGCGACGATAGAAGAAGGGTGGAACGCAGCAGATCGCCTCTACTCCAACGGAAGCCGCATGACGAGCCAGCGCCACGGCGCGTTCAGTTGTAGGGGCGCCCACGTGCATAATATTTTTTACTCTTCCCCGGTTCTGATCGGCAACAATCTCGGCAATGCGTCGATTCTCCCCATCGCTGAGTAAAATACTCTCTCCCGTTCCACCCGCTACCCAGAAACCGTGCACGCCCGCTTCAACATTAGACTCGAACACCGCGCGCAGTGACTCTTCGTGCAGCGCACCGTCTCCGTCCATCGGCGTAATCAAAGCCGGCACGACGCCTTTAAAATTGCTCTTGTCCATTGCATCCACTCCTCTCGCGTCTCAGATCTTACCAGTCGCGCGTGTATCCCGCCGTCCAACCGCCGTCGACCGTCAGCACGGTTCCATTCACGTAGCTAGCTTCGGGCGCCACGAGAAAAAGCACGGCCGCGGCGATCTCGTCGACGCGCCCAGGGCGACCCAGTGGGATGTGCGAAAGCAGGCTCTGCGCGTTTTCGCTGTAGGAACCATCCGAACTATAAAAGAGCCTTTCCGTTCCACGCGTTAGCGTCGATCCGGGCGCAACGGCATTAACCAATATGCCCTGCGGGCCCAACTCTAGCGCCATCGAGCGAGTCAGGTTAATTACGCCTGCTTTGGCCGCAACAAATGCCGACTGCAGGCGCAGCGGCACCAGTCCTGCAATTGAGCTAATGTTGACCACGCGCCCTCCACCGCTCTGCAGCAGTGCCGGGACCGCGGCACGACTAACCGCAAAAACTCCCTTCAGATCGACCTCGACGATGCGATCCCACTCCGCAACGTCAAATTCGTGAATCGGCACGCGCCCCCCGCCCGTATTTATGCCGGCGTTGTTGATCACAATATTCAGCGCTCCGTGCGCCGAGACGATTTCGTCTACGACCAGACGCATCCCTTCCACATCGACCACATCTCTTTGCCAAGCGCGCCCACCGACCTCTTTAGCGGCCTGCCGGGCACCTTCATCGTCGACGTCAACGATGCAGACGCGAGCGCCGTTATCGGCCAACTGCTGGACAATTGCGCGCCCGATCCCTTGAGCTCCCCCCGTCACCAACGCTACTTTTCCATCCAAGTCAACCTGCATTATGTCTCCTCCCATGCGCCGTCTCTATGCGCAGAAATTCGCCGCAGAAGCGCAACGACCGCCGGCCCGATCATTCGCACATACTGTCGCACTAATCAATCGCCACGAGTGCTTTATCGACTAAGCTCCGATAGTAACATCCCGATCGCGCTCGCCCTTCTTTTTTGGTGTGACAGGCCCCCTCTCCGCGTGGCCTCACCAGATAGAGAAGCGAATTTTGCTCGCAGTTAACGCGAATTTCGGCCAGATCTAAGAAGTCTCCCGATGTTGCACCTTTAACCCATAACTCGTTGCGCGACGTGCTCCAAAAGGCCGCTACGCCGTGTTCGACGGCGTACTCCAACGCCTCCCGATTCGCATAGGCGACAATGAGAACCTCCAAGCTGTCGGCGTCCTGTACCGCAACGGGCACGAGCGCCTGTCCACAGGCAGAAACCTTAGCAAGCTTATCAAAATCCAGCGCGAATACCGCGCCCTCTTCCAGCTCTTCGTGACTCAGCTGCATATCCCTATTCCCACTTTCCTAATTTTCCGTACGAATTATTCAATGGATGACAAAACGACTCAATCGCGCAGTCCGATTTGAGGTCAGATGAAAACCCACGCATCAAAGCAAGCGGCCTGGCCGCGATAGAGCCCCTGCTGATCCACCAGATTCCAGACGACGGCCTTGTCGATGCGAAAACGACGGCCACTTGCGGAGATACGCACGCCCGTATAGTCGTCAATAAATCCCTGCGTATAGACCGCATCTAGAAGACGCGCCCTCTCTCGCCGATCGGGCATCTCAGCTGACTTGCGGGAGGGAAGGCATACAAAGGCCTCCCATTCGAGCTCAAAAAGCCGTAGTGCAGTCTGATTGCCGTAGTTGAAAATGGGATCGGTTTCTACACCGTGTGAAACGAGGGCGAAGTCCGCAATGAAAAGTGATTCTGCTTCGGATACGCTCTGGCGTGCAGAGAGCGATGGGCTTAAGTCTCGCCTGAGCCAGCGGCGATAGCTCGACAGCAACAGCTCGACGTGTTCGCGCGCATAGCCGTTGTCTGGCGCAGGCTGCGGCACGCGAGTCGACCTATTTTCACCTGCCATCTAAGCGCCTTATTCAGCCAGGGACCAAGCCGCTTCTTTTATCACTTCAGAAAGGGCCGGATGCGCGTGCACCGTGCGAGCAATGTCCTCAACGCTGGCGGAAAACTCAAGCGCCAGCACGCCCTCGGCAATCAGGCTAGAAGCCTGCGCACCCAGAATATGCAAGCCGAGAAGGCGGTCGGTCTGCGCATCGGCAACGATTTTTACCAGCCCGTCAATCTCACCCATGGCATGGGCGCGGGCGTTGGCCCGGAATTGATACGTGCCGATTGCCACCTCGTGATCACCCGCTTTAGCAGCCTCTTCAGTCAACCCTACGCTGGCCAGTTCGGGATGTGTATACACAACGCCAGGAATTGCATCTGCATTGACCAGTCCGGCTTTGCCCGCCATGCGCTCAACGGCGGCGATCCCTTCTGCTTCCGCTTTGTGCGCCAACATGGGACCCGCAATGAGATCGCCCACAGCCCAGACCCCTTCCGCCGTAGTGCGCCACTGCGCGTCAACCTGGACACGACCGCGTTCGTCCATCTGAACGCCCGCTTTCTCTAGGCCAAGTCCTCCCGTAAAGGGACGACGTCCCACGGCAACCAAAACGACATCACATTCGACCGTGTCTGCACGGCCCTTTGATTCTAGCTGCAGCTGCACGGCCTTCTTTTTCACCGCAAAGCCCTTGGCCCCGGTCTGGAGGCGGAAGTCCATTCCCTGGCGCTTGAGCAAACGCTGTAGCTGACCCGCCATCTCAGTGTCCATACCGGGCAGGATCTGTTCCATGAACTCAACGACTACGACTTCGGATCCAAGTCGACTCCAAACCGAACCCATCTCGAGACCAATAGCACCCGCTCCAATAACGACCATGCGCTCAGGCACTTGCTCAAGCGCAAGCGCTTCCGTGGAGGAAATGATGCGCTCTCCGTCAAAGGGCAAATCGGGCAATTCCGCCGGTGCGCTACCGGTAGCCAGCAGGATGTGCTGGGCCTGCAGTTCCTGCGTGCCCTCCGTGCCATCCACTGCCACGCGGCCGCCGCCTAGGAGCGATCCCACACCGGCATAGGACGTCACGCCACGCGCTTTAAACAAGGCCTCAATTCCCTTGGTCATGGTCGAAACGATCTTGTCCTTGCGCTGCATCATCGCGGACAGATCAAACTCGACGTTGCCCACGTGAATACCGTGCGCGCCCAACCCGGCCGTTGCTTTGTGGTAAAGCTCGCTTGACTCAAGCAGTGCTTTGCTGGGAATACAGCCGACGTTTAAGCAGGTTCCGCCCAGCGCGCTCTTGTCGACGCAGGCGACTTTCATTCCAAGTTCACCAGCGCGTGCGGCCGCCGTGTAGCCTCCTGGACCCGCACCAATAACGATCAAATCGTACTGCGTTTCACTCACTGCACATACCTCTCGATTAGACTTCTAACATCAGACGAGCTGGATCTTCGACCAGTTCTTTCAGTCGAACCAGAAACTTAACCGACTGCTGGCCATCGATAATCCGGTGATCGTACGACAGCGCTACGTACATCATTGGACGAATAACGACCTGACCGTCGACGGCGACCGGCCGCTGCTGGATTGCGTGCATGCCGAGAATCCCGCTTTGCGGTGCATTGATAATAGGCGTCGATAAAAGCGAGCCAAAAACGCCGCCATTAGTAATGGTGAACGTGCCTCCACTCAGTTCATCCATGGCCAGCTTGTTGTCGCGCGCCCCCAAGGCCAGGCGCTTAATCTCGCTCTCGATTTCCGCCATTGACATCTGCTCAGCCCTGCGCAACACGGGCACGACGAGACCGCGTTCGGTGCTCACGGCAATTCCCAGATGCACGTAGTCGTTATAGACGACGTCCGTTCCATCGATCTGAGCATTTACAGCGGGGAATTCGCGTAGCGCCAGCACTGCGGCGCGCGAGAAGAACGACATGAAACCGAGCGAAATGCCGTGCACTTCGGTAAACCGCTCTTTGTAGCGCGCGCGCAGCTCCATCACCGCACTGAGATCAATCTCATTAAAGGTCGTTAGCATAGCCGCGCTGTGCTGAGCGGAAACAAGGTGTTGTGCAATGCGCTGACGCAGACGACTCATGGGCTCGCGGCGCTGGCCGTCCCCATCGCTTACTGCAGGCGGGGCCGCTGACGGCGCCACCGGTTGCGGAGTTGGGGGCAACGGCTGAGCCTTGGGTGTTTCCTGAACATCGATAGCCGCGCGCACGTCCTCTTTTGTTATGAGTCCATTTTTCCCAGTGCCCTCCACGGACGCAACATCTACGCCCTGCTCTTCGGCTAGGCGTCGGGCTGCCGGGCTCAGCGCCTTTTCCTCTGCTTCTTCAGTCGCCGGCTCAGGTCCACTCTCTTCAGCAGCACTCTGCGGCGCTTCGGTCGCCTCAGCGGCTGGCTTATCGCCTTCCTCGATGCGAGCAATTATCGCCCCGACCCCCAGCGTTGAATCAAGTTCAGCACCGTGTTTGAGAACGCCCGCTGCCGGGGCGGGTAGGTCGACGTTGGCCTTGTCGGTCTCCAGCACGCAAACGGCTTCATCCCGTTCGACATATTCACCGTCTTCTTTGAGCCACTCGATGAGAATCACTTCACTGACGGATTCACCCATCGCGGGTATTTCTACATCCATTGCCATTGCCTTTTATCTCCTTCTTGATACCGATCTAAGCCTGACTACCTGCGCGCTCTTTATCGGCGGCTCCGTCGCGCCGAACCGTGGATAGAACCACTTCTCCAGCCTGCATATCAAGCGCCTGATCGACGATCTCTCGCTGTTCACTCTGATGCACGTGAAGCGAACCCGCTGCAGGACTAGCCGCTTCATCTCGACCGACATAGTTCAGCTCGCACTGCTCCGGCAAGAGTGCTTCTAAATAGGGCCGCACAAAGCTCCACGCACCCATATTTTTTGCCTCTTCCTGCACCCAGAAAATCTGCTCTACGCTCTTATAGCGAGCCAGCAATTCGCCCAACTCATTAGAGGGGAACGGATAGATTTCCTCAACGCGAACCAAGGCGATGTCGCCTTCGCCCCCCTCGGCCTTGCGACGGGCTTCCAGCAGATCGTAGTATACCTTACCGCTGCACAAAACGATGCGACGCACCGACTCCACCGATGTAACTTCCACATCATCTATAACGCTGTGAAATGTTCCATCGACTAGTTCATCAAGCGGCGAAACGCACAGCTTGTGGCGCAGCAAACTTTTGGGGGTCATCAGCACGAGCGGCTTGCGGAAATTACGCAGCATCTGTCGGCGTAAAACATGAAAGAACTGAGCCGGCGTAGTGGGATAAGCAACCTGCATATTGTTTTTTGCGCAGAGCTGCAAAAAGCGTTCAAGGCGAGCGCTAGAGTGCTCAGGACCCATGCCTTCGGAGCCGTGCGGGAGGAGTAGGACCAGCCCACACATGCGCTGCCATTTCGCCTCAGAGCTGCTGATAAACTGATCGATGATCATCTGTGCGCCGTTAACAAAATCGCCAAACTGAGCTTCCCAAAGAACCAGACGGCGTGGATCAGCCGAGCTGATGCCGTATTCAAAGCCAAGCACGGCCAGCTCTGATAGCATCGTGTTGAGAACGACAAACTCCGCCTGATCCGAGCTCATATTGGCCAGCGGTATGTGCACCTGCCCCGTTTTTATATCGTGCCACGCAGCGTGGCGATGGGCAAAGGTCCCGCGCTGACTATCCTGTCCCGCTAGGCGAACTGGGATACCGTCAATGACCAGCGAACCAAAGGCGAGCATCTCGGCACATCCCCAGTCGAGCGATTCTTCGCCCGAGGCCATTTTGCGCCGAGCGTCGACGATGCGCTTGACGGTGCGGTGAAGCGAGAAACCCTCGGGCGCCTGCGTGGCCAGTTCGGCAATGCGCTGCAGCTTTTCCCGTTCAACGCCGGTGTTGGCGCTCCGCTCCTCCGTGGCCCAACTCAGGCCCTGCCAGACCCCACCAAACGAGGCGGTTCGGGGTTTAACCTGCAGTTTCTTAGCCATTTCTTGAGCTTCGTCGAGACGACCGCGCACCCGGTGATGCAGTTCGTCTACCTGTTCCTGCTTGATCCGTTGGCCATTTACCAGTTCCGCCGTGTAAAGCTTCAACGTGGAGGCGTGCTGAGCGATTTCCTGATACATGAGCGGCTGAGTTACCGTGGGATCGTCCGCCTCGTTGTGACCGTGGCGACGATAGCACCACAGATCAATGATGACGTCTACTTTGAACCGTTGGCGAAACTCCATCGCCACGCGCGCGGCCTGCACGACGCTCTCCGGATCGTCCGCGTTGACGTGAAAGACCGGTGCCTGAATCTGCTTAGCCACATCGGTGGGATAGGGAGAAAAACGCGTTTCTTCGGGCGTGGCCGTATAGCCGAGCTGATTATTTATAATTATGTGAATGGTACCGCCGGTACCATATCCGTTCAACTCGGACAGGTTGAGCGTTTCGGCGACGATGCCCTGCCCGGTAAATGCCGCCTCGCCGTGTACGAGAACCGGCACAACCCGCGTTCCTTCGTCGTCGCGCAAATAGGCCTGCTTTGCATATACAATGCCTTCAATCACCGGATCGACAAGCTCTAGGTGGCTGGGATTGTAGCTCAGCGATAGGTGCACTTTGCGACCGGCTTCCGTCACGTGGTCATACGAATAGCCCATGTGGTACTTCACATCGCCTTCCGTATCGCCTCGTCCGTCGTCAGCAGCCCCTTCAAACTCGCTTAGAATGTGTTCGTACGGCTTGTGCAACATATGGGCCAGCACGTTTAGGCGCCCCCGGTGCGCCATGCCTATTACGACCTCGTCAACGCCCTGAGAAGCACCGCTTTCTACGAGCGTATCCAAAAGGGGGATGAGCGATTCTCCCCCTTCCAGAGAGAATCGCTTCTGGCCGATGTACCGCGTGTGCAAGAACTGCTCAAACTCTTCTGCCTCGACTAGGCGCGACAGCAGATGGCGCATTTCGTCTTCCGAAAAGGCGTGCCGGTTAAAACAGGGCTCGATGCGCTCCTGCAGCCAGTCCCGCTGCTCCTTGTCGGGAATGTCCATGTATTCGACGCCAATATTGCCGCAGTACGTGTCTTTCAGCCTGCCAATAAGGCCTTGGAGAGAGCCGTCCGTTTCACCGAGAAAACCCCCTTTTCCCACGCCCTTTTCTAAGTCTTCAACACTCAGGCCAAACTCGGAGAGTTCCAACAGGGGAATGCTCTCGCGATTGTGTCCGAGAGGATCGAGTTGGGCGATAAAATGCCCGAGCGTGCGATAGGCCTGCACTAAGGCAAAGACGCCTCGGTCGGTCCGCTGACGGTGCCGACGATCTGGCATATCTCCGGCAGATTCAGCTTGAATATCGACATCCTCTGCGCGCAGAAAACCCAGTTCAAAGCCCTTAAAAAAAGCGCGCCACTCCCCGTCGAGCGAGGCGGGATCTTGCAGGTATTGTCGGTAGAGTCTATCGACGAATTCGGCGTTTTCGCTGTGCGAGTCGAATTGCGGCATATCCATTCCTTTTTCGCCATGTTTACGCACACTAAAACCACTTTTCTAATATAGCTCTTAGGTTATGTAAGTAAAGGAATTTCAACCTCTAATAGAGGCCATTTATTCAACTTATGTCAGGTATTGTCATTTTTAATCTCCCTCCCCTTGAACGCTGCTCAAACCACCCTAAATTATCCTCCATCAGGTTCGGCAGACCCGCCGAGCCATATCGAGACCCCATTACAACCGGATCAACGCATGCTACTCGTATTCCGCGGTGAAACTGCCCTCTCCGATTTCCGTCGTCTCCCCCTGCTCGCACGCTGCCGCACGCTGTGGCCCGACCTCGATGACCTGACGGCCGAATATTTCTTTATGGCTCATCTCAACCGCCCACTTGCCGCAGCCGAAAAGCGTCAACTGCGGCACATTCTGGGCGCAGGCCCCGAAGCCCCCGCCGGGCAGCCCAATCAGTTGGCCGTCTGTCCGCGCCCCGGCACGATATCTCCGTGGTCCAGCAAAGCGACCGACATCTTGCACAACTGCGGTTTTGACGCCGTCGAACGCATAGAACGCGGAATCGCATACACATTTCATTCCGCCGCACAGCCAACCGCTACACAGCTGACCGACGTCGCGCCCCTGCTGCACGACCGCATGACCGAAGCCCCCGTCCAGAACGTCGATTCCCTCTTTGAACGCATCGAGCCCCAGCCTCTGGTGCACATACCCGTGCTGGCGGAAGGACGCAAGGCCTTAGAACGGGCCAACAGCGATATGGGATTGGCGCTAGCCGAGGACGAAGTCGACTATTTTCTGCAGACCTACCAAAGCGCAGAGCGCAATCCGACAGACGTGGAGCTTATGATGTTTTCTGTCGTCAACTCCGAGCACTGTCGCCATAAAATTTTCAACGCCGATTGGAAAATTGACGGGGATACAAAGCAGCACACGCTCTTTGACATGATTCGCAACACTCACGCAGCACAGCCAGAAGGAACGGTCAAGGCGTACTCTGATAACAGTGGCATCCTGCAGGGGTATTGCGTTCCGGTCTTCAGACCCGAGGAAGAGCAGCGGCACAGCTATGTCTACAGGGACACTTCAACGCACGTGCTCATCAAGGTCGAAACGCACAATCATCCAACGGCCATATCGCCCTATCCGGGTGCTTCCACCGGCGTAGGTGGAGAAATACGCGATGAAGGAGCGGCCGGGACTGGGGGCGTTTCGCAGGCTGGTTTGTGTGCTTTTTTCACCTCTCATTTACGCATTCCCGACTATGCCCAACCCTGGGAGAGAGACCACGCCGAGTTTCCCACCCGCCTAGCCAGCCCCCTGCAAATCATGACGGAGGGCCCCATAGGCGGCGCCGCTTTTGGCAACGAATTTGGCCGCCCCAACATCCTCGGCCTGTTCCGCACCTATGAAGACGTGGCACAGGAGCGCTATCGCGGCTACCACAAGCCGATTATGGTTGCCGGTGGCGTAGGCATGATTGACGATGCACACGTGGAGAAGGGAACGCCGAAAGCCGGCGATTACGTCGTACAGCTAGGAGGGCCGGCCATGTTGATCGGCCTAGGCGGCGGAGCAGCCTCTAGCATGGATACGGGATCCAACCAAGAAGAGCTAGACTTTGCCTCCGTGCAGCGCGACAACCCCGAGATGGAGCGCCGCTGTCAGGAGCTTATCAGCCGCTGCATCGCACTGGGCGAAGACAATCCGATTGTCAGCATCCACGACGTGGGCGCAGGGGGCCTGTCAAACGCATGCCCGGAGTTAGTCGAAGAGACGGGCGCGCATTTTCAGCTCCGCGCCATCCACAACGACGATCCATCTATGAGTCCGATGCAAATCTGGTGCAACGAAGCACAGGAGCGCTACGTGTTAGTCATCGGGCGCGATAGTCTGGATCACTTCCGCGCACTCGCCGAGCGCGAACGCTGTCTGTACGCCGTGATCGGCGAAGTGACGGGCGACCGCAAGCTCACGCTGTCCGATGAGCTATTGGGTGAAGATCCCATCCCCGAGATTGACCTCGACGTTTTTCTGGGCAAGCCGCCACGCATGCTGCGCGATGTCCAACGACTGCCTCAGCACCACCCCCCACTCGATTTCAATGGTGTGACAATCGCCGATGCGGCTAGCCGCGTGCTGCGCTTCCCGGCAGTAGCCGCCAAAAACTTCCTCATAACCATTGCCGACCGCACGGTTACGGGTCTGATTGTGCGCGACCAGTTTGTAGGTCCCTACCAAGTTCCGGTGGCAGACGTAGCCCTGACCGCTCATTCGTTTAAAGGGTATACGGGTTCAGCCATGGCGATGGGGGAACGCACGCCGGTCGCGTTGATTGACGCACCCGCTTCGGGCAGACTAGCCGTAGCCGAGGCGATCACCAATATAGCCGCAGCTCATATCGGCGATATAAAGCAGGTCAAACTATCGGGCAATTGGATGTGCGCCTGCGGCGAAGAGGGCGAAGACGCCAACCTATTCGACACCGTCCAGAGCGTCGGCATGGAATTCTGTCCGCAGCTGGGCGTTGCCATTCCCGTCGGCAAAGACAGCCTGTCTATGCGCGCCGTTTGGCAAGACAGCGAGGGCAAGGACCAGAAGATCGTTGCCCCCCTCAGCCTAGTCGTATCCGCATTTGCCCCGGTTGAGGACGCGCGACGCCACGCTACCCCCCAACTGCGACCGGATGGAGAATCGGCTCTCTTGCTCATCGATTTGGGCCACGGCAAGAACCGCCTTGGTGGCTCTTGCCTGGCACAAACCCACAATCAGGTGGGCCAAGAGGCCCCCGACGTAGATCCGGGTGACCTGCGCCGGCTTTTTGACGCCATTCAGCACCTGCACGCAGAGGATCTCATACTCGCCTATCACGACCGTTCAGACGGAGGTCTCTTTTCCACCGTAGCTGAGATGTCATTTGCCGGCCGCTGTGGCGTAGACCTCGACATCTCCTCGCTCGGCAACGACGCGCTCGCCGCGCTCTTCTCCGAAGAAATAGGCGTCGTTATACAGCACCGCTTCGCGGATGCGCAGGCGATTGACAGCATCCTCGAAGCGCATCAGCTCGCATCGATCGCACACCCAATCGGCCGCGTCAACGCCGATCGAACGCTGACAGTCAAGCAAAACGGCGTCGAGCACTATCGCGCTTCAGTACTCGAACTACACGCAGCGTGGAACGAGATGAGCTACCGCATGCAGGCACAGCGCGATAACCCGACGTGCGCGCGCGAAGAGTTCGAGGCCATTAGCGACGCAAACGATCCGGGATTTAGCTTTCACCCAGCCCACGATTTCACGCAGTCTCCCGTCGCCCAGACGGCTTCTATTCATTCGGCTCGCCCACGCGTGGCCGTCCTCCGAGAGCAAGGCATCAACGGCCAAGTTGAAATGGCCGCCGCGTTTGACGCGGCTGGATTTGAGGCCGTCGACGTTCCCATGACAGACCTGATAGCCGGCCGTGCGGCCTTGGACGCGTTTCACGGACTGGTCGCCTGCGGCGGTTTCAGCTACGGCGACGTGCTGGGGGCAGGCGCCGGGTGGGCGCGCTCCATTCTATTCAACGAGGCACTGCGAGACCAGTTTGCCGCCTTTTTCGCCGATCCGAACACCTTTTCTCTCGGCGTGTGCAACGGCTGTCAGATGCTCTCTCATCTCAAAGAGCTCATCCCGGGCAGCGAACACTGGCCGCGCTTTCTGCGCAATCGTTCCGAGCAGTTTGAGGCGCGCGTCAGCACGGTGGAAATCACGGAGAGTCGCTCCGTGCTCCTCAGCGGGATGCAGGGGTCGCGCCTGCCCATCGCCGTAGCCCACGGAGAGGGCCGCGTGGCCTTTGACAGCGGCGACGCACTCGAATCCCTGCGCGACGGCGGGCAGCTGTCTCTGCGCTACGTCGATAACTACGGCCAGCCCAGCACGCGCTATCCGACGAATCCCAACGGCTCTCCCGAGGGCATCACCGGTCTTTGCTCAGCCGATGGCCGCGCCACCATTATGATGCCGCATCCAGAGCGCGTCTTCCGCGCCGTGCAGCTGTCCCATCGACCGGACGATTGGCAAGGCGAAGCGGGGCCATGGCTCAGGCTATTTCAGAATGCCCGTGCCTTTGTCGACTAGGCGGGCGCAGCGCGCTAAACGAAGTCGCCTGACGCGCTTGACGCTCAAGGGGTCCCTGTTCAAACTATATTCCTGCAGCGCCCAAAACTCACGACAGGAGCCACTATGACCACCGCTACCCGCTGGGGCATTCTCGGCACAGGCAGCATTGCCAAACAGTTCGCCCGCGGTCTTGCAGACACGCCTGACGCCGTCCTACAGTCCGTCGGTTCACGTGCGCAGGACAGCGCCGACGCCTTTGGCGAGGCTTTTTCCATTCCCACGCGCCACGCGTCCTACGAGGCCTTGGCCAACGACCCCGACGTAGATGC
>Ga0181571_10000717_pt1 | contig 22576 bp, 23 predicted proteins | sample 101ome_17_FD_132440 | JGI IMG/M metagenome (GOLD analysis project Ga0181571, IMG submission 132440) | Coastal salt marsh microbial communities from the Groves Creek Marsh, Skidaway Island, Georgia - 101407AT metaG (megahit assembly) | ecosystem: Environmental > Aquatic > Marine > Intertidal... | reverse complement strand
GCATCGGGTTCGGTAAGCCCGAAACAGCCGATTAATGCGCCGCTGGCGAGGCCGGGCAGGTACTTTCTGCGCTGCGCGTCGGTGCCGTAGGCGTTGATCGGGTACATAACGAGCGAGGATTGCACGGACATCATGGAGCGGTAGCCGGAATCGACGCGCTCGATTTCGCGGGCGACCAGCCCGTAGGTGACGTACCCTGCGCCAAGACCACCGAATTCCTCAGGGATGGTGACGCCGAGAAGGCCCGCAGCGCCCATCTCGCGGAATATTTCTGGATCGGTCGTTTCGTTGCGATAAGCCTCGATCACGCGTGGCTGAAGTGCCGATTGCGCGAACTCGCGTGCTGCGTCGCGGAGCATACGCTCTTCTTCCGTCAGCTGACTTTCCATAAGGAAAGGGTCTTGCCAGTCAAAACGGGACAGTTCGGGCGCGTCGTTGGCCATGCTGATCTCCTGATGCAGAATATTATCGCATCATTATCCCTGTCCTGGACATAAAACAAATGAATTTGCCTTGCATTTGCATGACTTTCTCTCATCAATTGTGCCATGCGGAGAAATTACACACCGAGCCTTGGTGAGCTTCAGGCATTTGTTGCGGCGGCGGAGTGCGGCTCTGCCACGCAAACCGCGGAAAGGCTCGGGCTGACGCAAAGCGCTGTGAGCCGTTCGCTGAAGGCGTTGGAGGAGCGGCTTGGCGTATTGCTGTTTCATAGACAGAACCGGCGGCTAGTCCTGTCAGATGCGGGGCGGCTTTTTGCGCGAGAGGCGCGGGAGCTGTTGCAGGCGCTGGATGAAAGCGCGTTGCGGATCATGTCGTTTGGCGGGCGGCGCAATGTGTTGCGTATCTCGGTGTTGCCGACTTTTGGGGCGGTCTGGCTGGTGCCACGCTTAGCGGAATTCGCGAAGGCGCATCCGGATGTGACATTTGACATAAGATCAACGCTGCAGGCTGTGGATTTTGTGCGCGACGACGTTGATTTTGCGGTGATCCGAGCGGAGGAGCGTGGCGCGGGTGAAGTGCTAACCGAAGAGCGGCTTATTGTTGTCGCCTCGCCGGCGCTTTGTGATGGCTGGTTATCGGATGACCGTTTGGTGACGCTGCCCCTCTTGCAGCAGGCGACGCGGCCGAATCTGTGGTTAGAGTGGTTTGTTGAGGCGGGATTCGATCCCGTAACGATTGCGCGTGGCCCGCGATTCGAGCAATTCGGGATGGTTCTTGCCGCAGCGCGGGCCGGAATGGGCGTGGCACTGGTGCCAGAGGTTTTGGTCAGTGCCGAGATCGCGCGGGGCGTATTGCGACAGGTCAGCAAGCGGTCATTGGTCAGCGCGACGCCCTATGTTCTGTCTTACCCTGAGCGGAGCAGAGGGTTGCCGGACTTCGAGGCGCTGAGGACGTGGCTGACCCGCTCCACTGCAGTATGAGAATAAATGTCACGTTGACACCTAAGCGCTCATGCGGGCCATACTGGTGTAAATAAACCGATGAAAGGTAATCAGGTATGGGTAAAGCATTTTTGTTTTCGTTGGCTACGGCTGTTGGTTTGGCTGCGGTCCCGGTGGCCGCGTGCCCTGACTGGCAGGGGACGCCGCATTTCGGGCAGATAGACTTGTGGGCCGGTTTCGAGCCTGATCCCTATGTGCGCCGGATTACTGCGGGCGGTTTTAACAGTTTGGAAAACTGCTTTAACGGCGGCTATACCGGCTATGTGACGACGCGGCCTGACTTTGATCTGTACTGGAACGGCTATTCAGGCCAGTTGACGATTGCGGTTGAGGCGTCTGCGGACGCTATATTGCTGGTCAATGACCCCAACGGGGAATGGTTCTACAGTGATGATTATCGCGGAACCAATCCGGCGATCACTTTCTACGATCCTGAAGAGGGCCTCTACGATATTTGGATCGGCAGTTATGACGGGTCGCGGCGAAATCCCGGGCGCTTGATCTTTACTGAATACGACTACTGAACTGCGTGATCGGTGACGAAATTAAGGGAGGTGCGGCTGCGCCTCTCTTTTTCTTTGTTGTGACGCAGCCTTGTCCGCGCTTAGCTGTATTATAGGGTGGGAAAGAGGAGGGCTCAGCATGGGTGACATGATTCCAGAGATCGCGCTGGACTGGCATCGGCAGGGCCGTGCGGTGGCCTTGGCGACGGTGGTCGAGACATGGGGCTCGGCGCCACGGCCCGTAGGAAGCCAGTTGGTGATTGATGCCGACGGCGCAATGGAGGGGTCTGTCTCTGGTGGCTGCGTCGAGGGGGCGGTGATCGTTGAGGCGCTGGAGGCAATCGACGAAGGACGTGCGCGGCTGCTGGATTTTGGGGTGTCGGATGATGATGCCTTTGCGGTCGGCCTCGCCTGTGGCGGGAGGATTAGGGTGCTCGTTGAACCAGTTGGCGCGGTTTGGCCGGCGGCGCTGCTAGAGGCGTTGGTTGCGGCGCGCGCGGAGCGGCGCCCCGTCGCCTATGTCGCTGATCTTGAGAGCGATGCACGGCGCCTTGCTGGTAAAGAGGAATTTGTCGAACGGTTCAGGCTGGATCGCTCGGGTATCGAGCCTGATGGCCGCCATTTCGTGGCGGTGCATAATCCGCCCTTAAAGATGATTATCGTGGGCGCAGTGCATATCGCGCAGTATTTGGCCGAATTTGCGAAGGCCTGCGGGCATGCGCCTATCCTGATTGATCCACGGCCTGCCTTCGGCTCGGCTGCACGGTTCCCTGAGATTGCCATTCATGATGGGTGGCCGGATGAAGCAATGGAGGAGATCGGGCTGGATGCGCGGACGAGTGTGATTACCCTGACCCATGATCCGAAACTGGATGATCCTGCCATCAAGGCGGCGCTGCGCGCGCCGGTGTACTATCTGGGATGCCTTGGCTCGACACGGACCCACGCAAAACGGGTCACCCGGCTGGAAGAGGCAGGTTTTTCGGATGCGAAGATTGCGCGGATCCACGGGCCGGTCGGGCTTGATTTGGGAGGACGGTCGCCTTCCGAGATTGCGATAAGCATCATGGCCGAGGTGACGCGCGCATTGCGGGGCGGGAAACGGGAATGATTTTCGGGGAGGTGGCGCTCGACCATGCTGAAGGCGCGATTTTGGCGCATTCTATCGCCCTTTCAAAAGGTGGTCGCATCCGAAAAGGCAAGATGTTGACCGCGACAGATATCGCGCTTTTGCGTACGTCGGATATACACGCGGTGATTGTTGCCCGTTTGCAAGAGGGTGATGTTCACGAAGATGCCGCCGCCGCGCGGATCGGCGCAGCGCTTTGCGGCGCGGGGTTGCGTGCCAATGTTGCGTCAACGGGGCGGGTGAACCTTTATGCGGAGGCGGCAGGGGTGGTCGATATCGACCGAGACGCCGTTGACGCGGTCAACGCCATTGACCCGATGATCACGATAGCCACCGTTGGTGAATGGCAACGGGTCCGAGAGGGCGGAATGGTGGCAACCGTGAAGATCATTTCATATGCGGTTGCCGATAAACTTGTTGTTGCGGCGGAAGAGGCAGCGCGCAACGCGCTCCGGCTGCGCGGGCTGGCGCGCCGACGGGTGAGCCTGATCGAAACGGGTGGCGCGATTTCCCCGCGCGCAGCGGAAGCGATTGGCGGTCGCTTGGCGCGGATGGGAGCGGAATTGAGCGCGCATGTGGCGACGGTGCATGAATGTGATGCCATCGCCCGCGCTTTTGCCGCAGCGTCAGAGGATCTGATCCTGCTTTTAACGGAAACCGCGACATCGGACCCAGCGGATGTGGGACCGGAGGGGTTGCGACGCGCAGGCGGTACCGTCACCCGTTTTGGTATGCCCGTTGACCCGGGTAACTTACTGTTTTTCGGAGATTTAAAAGGCAAGCCGGTGATTGGCTTGCCGGGATGCGCACGTTCGCCCGCGCTGAATGGCGCTGACTGGATCCTTGAGCGGATGATATGCGGGTTGCCTGTTCCCACCGACAGCGTGGCGCGCATGGGCGTTGGAGGGCTGTTGAAGGAAATTCCCGAGCGCCGCGCCCCGCGGGAGGCGCCGGAGCGGGAATAATCCCTATTAAGACGGCTTGCGTGCAATAAGGTCAATCAAGGCGGACCGACCGCTGTGACCAACTCCTTCTTCGATCACCGCGTCATAGGACCGAAGATCGAGAATTTCAAATTCCGCAAAAGCGGCCTCCAGCATGGCGTCGGTGTACATATTCTCGGCATGAGGCGGGCCGCCGGTGCCGTATGAAACCTGTTCGGGACGGTAGCCGTGCAAGAGAACGAGCCCGTTGGGCGCGACGGCACGCTTCATATTCTCGAAAAGGACATCCCGCTGCGGGGGCGTGGCGAACTGGATAAAGATACCAACGACGGCGTCAAACTGGCGGTTCCAGTCCCAATCCTCGATACCGGCGTTGTGATAGGAGACAGCCACGCCAGACTGAGCGGAAAGGGCTTCGGCCTTTTGCAGCGCGACTGTGGAGGTGTCGAAAGCGGTTACGTCATGGCCTGCTTGGGCGAGGAAAACCGAGTTCCGCCCTTCGCCATCGGCAATGGCGAGCACGGAGCTGCCCTCTGGGATGCGGGAAATGTGGGTTTCCAAGAAGGTGGCGGGTGCTGTGCCAAACAGATATTCGGCGCGGTCGTAGCGGGCATCCCAAGTGGTCATTGGTCCTCCGAAAAAAAAGAGCCCACCAAAGGGTGGGCTCACTGCGATCGTCTGTTCGATTATTTCAGCGGGCTGATCATCATGACCATTTGCCGGCCTTCCATCTTGGGCATGTTGTCGACTTTGCCCAACTCTTTGATGTCTTCCGCGACGCGCTCGAGAAGCTGCCGGCCGAGATCTTGGTGAGCCATTTCGCGCCCCCGAAAGCGGAGCGTAACTTTGACTTTGTCGCCATTATCGAGAAACTTGAAAACATTGCGCATTTTGACATCGTAGTCATGGGTATCCGTTGTGGGGCGGAATTTGACCTCTTTGACCTCGATAATCTTCTGCTTTTTGCGCGCTTCGGCCTCTTTCTTCTGAGTCTCGTATTTGAACTTGCCATAGTCCATGATTTTACACACGGGCGGGGTGGCATTGGGAGAGATCTCAACGAGGTCTAGGCCGGCCTCTTCGGCGAGGGCGAGGGCTCTCTCGGGCGAGACGACGCCGACGTTTTCACCTTCTGCGCCGATAAGACGGATTTCCGTTCCACGGATGCGATCATTCACGCGGGGGCCGGTGTCACGCGTTGGAGGCGCGTTGTGTGGTCTGCGAGCTATGGCTTTGGTCCTTTCGGTGTTTCAATTCTGGTTGGCAAAGTAGACGTGGCCCCGCCTGCGTGCAACCGCAAATGCGAGGCCGAATCTGTCATGCCAGCGGGTTCTGCTTAGTCGAGGAATGCCTTTTCCACAACGTAATGCTTTGGATCCGAGTTGGCGCCTTCCTCGAGGCCGTAGCTTGCGAGAAGCTCTTTGATCTCGAGGTTGAAGGCGAGGTTGCCACAGACCATCGCGCGATCGGTTTCGGGCGAGAGAGGTGCCACGCCGAGATCCTCGAACACTTCGCCGGAGCGCATGAGATCGGTGATGCGGCCCATTTTCGGGCTCTCTTCGCGGGTCGTCGTCGGATAATAGCGCAGTTTCTTCAGGTTTTCCGCGCCGATCAGTTCTTGCAGCAGCTCGTCATTGCGGATGTCTTCGATCAGGCGCGCGCCATAGGTCAGTTCGCCTACCTCGCGACAGGTATGGGTGATGATGACCTCGTCATAATCCTCGTAGGTCTGCGGATCGCGCAGGAGCGAAGCGAAGGGTGCAAAGCCGGTTCCTGTTGCGAAGAACCAGATACGCTTACCCGGCAGGAGGGCGTCATGGACGAGCGTGCCAACGGGCTTCGGGCGCAGAACTACCTGATCGCCCGGTTTGATGTGCTGGAGCCGTGAGGTCAGCGGGCCGTCAGGCACTTTGATCGAGTAAAATTCAAGCTCCTCGTCCCATGAAGGGGAGGCGATTGAGTATGCACGCAGCAGCGGGCGGCCATTGTCGCCCATCAGGCCGATCATCACGAACTCGCCGGAACGGAACCGCAGCGATTGCGGGCGGGTCACGCGGAAGGAAAACAGCCGGTCTGTGTAATGCTCGACAGACGTTACCGTCTGTGCATCGGGCAGGGTGGGGACTTTGGTTGCGGTGGCTTTGGTCACTGGTTTTTGCTCGGTCATTCGTCCATCGCGGCCTCAAGAGCCGCGCCTTCTCCTAACGGTAAATCTGGGGAGTGAAAAGGTCAGCCGCGGGCGCGGAGCCGCGACTGATAGTCATGGGCCTGCCAATTCGCGCGGCGGAGCCAGTCTGCTTCGGACTGGCGGGCGGCTTGCTCATCACTGATTTCGACCTCATCGAAGCCGGCGCGACGTGCCATTGCGTATTGGTCGGGGATAACGTGCCCGCGTGCGCGGAGGCGGCCTGAGAACCCCATAAGGCGCAGCTGGCGGGCGATGGTGAAGCCGCGCCCATCGGCAAAGCTTGGGAAGTCGATGCGGATCAGGTCAATTTCTTCGAGGCGCTCCGACAGCGCCACGGGATCGAAATCGGAAGGCAGATCAATGGCGACTTCGACGCTCGCCGCATTGGCGGGTAGCGCCGCGACTTCGGTAAAAGTGCCGGTCCAGTCCTCTTGGGTGAACCCTGCATCGGTGACGATAACAGACATAGATGTAATCCTTGGTATTGGGGTTCCGCTATGCGGCGACCCCTCCGTTGCCATTGCCGGTGCCGCCTGCGCGGACCAGTTTGCCGTTGACGTAGTGGATGCCGCACTCCTCTTTCGAGGTATCGCGCCAGCGCCCTGCGCGGGGGTCTTCGCCATCGTTGACGCGGGTGGTGCAGGGCGCACAGCCGATGGACGGGTAGCCCTTGGCAACGAGTGGATGCCGTGGGAGGCGGTTTTCGGCGATATATTCCTGAAGATCCTTGCTCTCCCAATGGGCCAGCGGATTGATCTTGATCCGGCGGTCGTCTTCGTTCTCGAAGAAGTCGATCGCCGCGCGGGTTGCGCCTTGGTAGCGCTTACGGCCGGTGATCCACGCATCGAAACCATCCAGTGCATTTTGTAGCGGAACTGTCTTGCGCAGATGGCAGCATGCGTCAGGGTCATGCAGGTGCAGCAGGCTTTCGTTGTCGTGTGTGAAAATCTGGTCCCTGTCTGCGCGGATGATGCGCACGTCTTTGAGGTTGAGCCGCTCGGCTAGTTCCTGCTGGTAGACAAGGGTTTCGGTGAACAGCATTTCGGTGTCGATGAAGATCACCGGCGTTTGGCGGTCAATGATCGAAACAAGATGCAGCAACACGACGGATTCCGCGCCGAAAGAGGATACCAAAGCGGTCTTGCCCACTTCGGCATCGCGCAAGGCGTGCTCCAGAACGGATGTTGCGCCGTGATGTTTGTAGCGGGTGTTGAGCGCTGTCACACGCTCTTGAACGGACTGATTATGCGGCATTTGCCTTATTCTCCGGCGGGTAGAGAAGCGCCTTGAACGGCTCCATCCCGAGCCGTTTGTAGGCGTCGAGGAAGGTTTCTTCTGGGGTTTCCCGCATATCGAGATAGCCGAGAACGAGCCGCTCGATTGCAGGGATGATTTCCTCGGCGGGGAAGCCGGGGCCGGTGCGGGAGCCAATGGCGGCGTCTTCGGTGCCGTCGCCGCCAAGCGTGATCTGGTAGTTTTCGACGCCTGCACGGTCGAGGCCCAAAATCCCGATATGGCCGACATGGTGATGCCCGCAGGCATTGATGCAGCCTGAGATTTTGATCTTTAGCGGGCCGATGTCGTGCTCGAGCTTCAGTTCGTCGAAGCGGGTGGCGATCTCTTGTGCGATCGGGATCGAACGGGCGGTCGCGAGTGCGCAGTAGTCCATGCCGGGGCAGGCGATGATATCGCTGACCAGTCCGATATTGGCGGTGGCGAGATCAGCTTCGCGCAGTGCAGCATAGACAGCCGGTAGATCAGACTTATGCACATGCGGCAGGTTCACGTTCTGTTCGTGGCTGATGCGCAGTTCGGAGTGGCCGTAGCGCTCTGCCAGATCGGCCATGATGCGCATCTGCTCTGCGGTCGCGTCACCCGGTGTTGCGCCATGCTTCTTGATCGAGATGGAAACGATCGCGTAGCCCTCGGCCTTGTGCGCGGCGAGGTTGGTATCCGTCCATGAGCGGAAGGCGGCGTTGGTTGCGCGGGCCTGTTCGTAGGCGTCGGTCGATCTTTTCACGAAGGCAGGCGCTGCGAATTGCGCCTCGATCTCGCGCAGGAGCGCCTGATCGACATCGCCGAATTCGGGTCGAAGGGTGTTGAAACGCTTTTCCACCAAATCGCGGATTTTTTCCAAGCCGTTTTCGTGAACGGTGATTTTGATGCGCGATTTGTATTTGTTGTCGCGACGACCGAGGAGATTCCACACGGATACAACCGCCTCGATATAGGGCAGGAGGTCTGCTTTTGGCAGGAAGTCGCGAATGACTTTACCGACCATCGGTGTGCGCCCCAGACCGCCGCCAACGATGACTTCGTAGCCCGGTTCACCTGCGGCGTTGCGCACCATGCGGAGGCCCACGTCATGTGCCTTCGTCACGGCGCGGTCATTCGGGCTGCCAGTGACCGCGATTTTGAATTTGCGGGGCAGGAACTGGAATTCCGGATGATCGGTGGACCATTGGCGCAGCAGCTCGGCCACGGGGCGCGGGTCTTCGATCTCGTCGGCGGCGGCGCCGGCGAAATGGTCCGCCGTCACGTTGCGGATCGTGTTTCCAGAGGTTTGGATCGCATGCATTTGCACATCGGCCAGCGCATCGAGGATGTCGGGGACGTCTTTTAGCTTCGGCCAGTTGAACTGGATGTTCTGACGGGTGGTGAAGTGACCATAGCCTTTGTCCCAGCGCTCGGCGATGTAGGCGAGCTGGCGCATTTGCGTGGGGTTCAGGGTACCATAGGGCACGGCCACGCGCAGCATGTAGGCATGCAGTTGCAGGTAGAGGCCATTCATCAGGCGCAGCGGTTTGAATTCGTCCTCTGTCAGCGCTCCGTTGATCCGGCGTTCGACCTGATGGCGGAACTGCGAGACGCGTTCGCGGACGAAGGCTTCATCGAAATCGGTGTAGCTATACATATTTAGGCCTCCACTTGCTTGCCGTGGGCGTAATTGGACGGGCCGCGGGTGCGGAACGCTTCGCGGAAATGGGTCGGTTCGGGGCCTTCCTCACCAGCGCGGGCGTCTGCGAGATAGGCGCCGACCACGATGTTGGCCTGACGCTGCGCGTCGAGCAGGCGGATCTCGGCATGGGCCTCGTCGTCGATCAGTTCGGCCTCGGACATGGTGCGGGTCCAGCGGTCATCTTCGGTGAGCCAAACCACGTCGCCCTCAATGAGGGCGTTGGCGGTGACGACTTTGGGGGTGAAACGGCGGCTCATTGGATGGCTTCCTTATGCTCGATCGTTGGCGCGAGGGCGGCGGCATCGCGCGGGGCGAGGCCGTAGAAGGTGAGGGCGGGGCCGGTTAGCCCCGCGTTGGTTAGCGTTGGCTCCAAGTCCGCGAGGCGGGTGGAGAGCACGCGGCTCTCGGGGCGGGAGGCGTTTTCGATGACCGTCACGGGCGTATCGGGATGGGCGCCGTGCATCAGCAGGCGACCTTGAATGAAGCGCGCGGACTTCTTGCCCATGTAGATCGCGGCGACTTCGCCTTGGCGAGCCAGCGCGCGCCAGTCATGCTCGGCAAAGCCTTTCATGTCGTGGCCGGTGAGGAACCGGACGGATGAATTGCGGTCGCGGCGGGTGAGGCTCTGGCCAATTTGGGCCACGGCGGCGGAAGCGGCAGTGATGCCCGGGACAATCCGCCAACTGATGCCTGCGGCCGCAATCGCGTCGATCTCTTCGTCAAGGCGGCCATAGACGGTGGGGTCGCCAGATTTGAGGCGGACGACCTGAAGGCCTTGCTGGGCGTGCTCGACGATCAGAGCGTTGATCTGCTCTTGCGGCATGGACTTGCCGAAGCCCTCTTTGCCTGCGTCGATCATGGTTGCTTCGCGACGGGCGAGTTCGAGGATTTCCGTGCTGACGAGGCGGTCGTAGATCACAACGTCAGCTTCATCGAGCGCTTTGCGGGCCTTGAGTGTCAGTAGCTCGGGGTCGCCTGGACCTGCGCCGACGAGGTCGACATGGCCATTCCGGGCCTCGGCTGCTGTGTGTCGCGCCAGAAGATCATCAAGTGCCGCTTCGATGGCGGTTTCGCCGCCCTGTTCTACGGTCTTAGGGCCGGAGTTGAAATAATAGTCCGCCCAAAAGTCACGGCGCTTGCGGCCCATCGGCAGGACTTCAACGGCACGGCGGAAGGATTTGCCGATCCGAGCGAGAAGGCCGAGGGAGGAAGGCAGACGGGCTTCGAGGTCTGCCTTGATTGCGCGCGCGAGCACCGGCGCCGCGCCTTCGGTGCCGATCGCGACGGTGACGGGATCACGGTCGACGATAGCAGGAGTGATGAAAGCGCTGTCTTGGAGGTTATCAACGATATTGACCAGAGCGCCATCAGCACGCGCGAGGGCAGAAACGCGGGCATCTTCCTCGGCGTCTTCGTTGGCAGCGTAGAAGAGTACGGCGCAGAGCGCGTCACCCGCCTCCATCTGGCGCGACACAAGGCGCAGCTTGCCTTCGTTGGCCCAGTTATGGATTTCTGGCGCGGCGTCTGCGGCGAAAACGGTGAGGCTGGCCTCGGTCTTCAACAAAAGGCGCAGCTTGGCCAATGCGGCATCGCCACCGCCCGAAAGGACGATGCGGCGACCAGCGACGGCCATGAAAATCGGAAAGTGCTGCATTGGGGCGGCTCCAGTTGAAATCTAAACCTAATATAGAATATTTTCCCGATAATTAGCTATTGCAGCGGTAAAATAAGGACGTATGTTCCAAATTGAAGCGCTGCGATAACGGGCGTTCCTTAACGGCGGAGAAATCAGGATGGATATCCGAATAGACGAGATGGACCGGAAGATTCTTGCAGAGCTTCAAAGGGACGCGAGCCAGTCTTTTGATGAAATTGCAAAGAATGTCGGCTCCTCAAAGACCCCTGTTTGGAACCGGATTCGGAAGTTGAAAGAGGCCGGGATCATTGGGCAGCAGACTGTGCTGCTCGATGCTGATGCGCTGGGGTTTGAGGCGACGTTCTTCGTGTTGATCCGCACATCGGAACATGAAGCGGACTGGCAGGCCAAGTTTCTGGACGCATTGAAGAAAAGGCCAGAGGTGCAGGAGGCGCACCGGCTGGCAGGGGATATTGATTACATCCTCAAGGTGAGGGTCAAGAATGCCCGCGCTTATGATGCCTTTTATCAGGCGCTCATCTCTGAAGTGCGGGTGTATAACGTGACGGCGTTGCTCTCGATGGAGGAACTGAAATCGACCGTCTCGCTGCCGCTTTAGCGGCTGACCATCAGGTTTTCCAAGCCGTGGAAGTGGTACAGGTCTGCGTAGCGGGGCGGCGTGGCAATCTTTAAATCAGGGCAGCGATCGAAGAGGGCGCGCAGCGCGTGAAGCACTTCGAGCCGCGCGAGGGGCGCACCGACGCAAAAATGGATGCCGCCGCCGAATGAGGTGTTTTGCGGCCCCTTGCGGAATGGATCGAAGGTATTGGGATTGGGGTAGGCTTTCGCATCCCTGTTTGCGGCGCCGAGAAGAAGGCCCACTTGATCGCCACGTTTAAAATGATGCCCGAACAGTTCGACATCTTCATAGGCCCAGCGGGTGAACATATGCAGAGGCGGATCGAAGCGGATCAGTTCTTCGACGGCGGTTTCGGAAATGTCGCGATGACTGTTTTCGAGCAGCGTTTTGATGCCGTTGCCGAGGGTGTGGACGGTCGCCTCATGCCCTGCATTCAATAGCAAGATGTTAGTGGTGATCAGTTCGTCCGTTGAAAGCTTTTCGCCAGCTTCTTCGGCGGCGATCAGTTGAGAGAGGAGGTCATCGGCGGGATTGCGGCGTTTTTCGGCGATATAGCCGGTGATGAAATCGCGAAATTCTAGCGTGGCGGCAACAGCGGCGTCCTCGATCTCGCGGGTTTTGCGGGCTTGATACATCGCGACCATCGCGTTGGACCAGCGGAGCAGGTCTTCGGATCGTTCTTCAGGAACTCCTAGAAGGCGACAGATTATGATGACGGGGATCGGCTTTGCGAAATGGTCGATGACATCGAAGGGGCCGGTAGGGAAGCGGTCGATAAGGTCATGGCTCAGGGCGGTGATTTCAGGAACCAGACCAGCAATGCGCCGTGTGGTGAAGGCGCGCAGTACGAGGCCGCGCAGCCTAGTGTGGCGCGGCGGTTCCAGTTCCAACATCGAATGGGCTTCGATGTTATAGAAGGGGCGCAGGTGATCTGGGATCGGCTGCGCCGATTCAGGTGGCACCTCGCGGCCGAAGCGCCTGTCGCGCAGGAGCGCGCTGACGGCACCATGCGATACCGCGCAGGTCATATTGTAGTCGCCCCAGTGGAACAAATCGCCATGCGGCCGCATGGAATCGTAGAACGGATAGGGGTTCTGGACGAAAGCGTCGTCGGTTGGATCTTGGAGCACGGTTTTCATGTGCGCAAGATGAACAGGGGTACTGGCCTTTGCAAGCACGGGTTTCTAGTCTGAGAAGATGAAAACAACTTTTCGTCAGAGATTTTTCGCGGTTGCTGGTTTTCTTTTGATCATCGGCGGTTTGTCCGGCGTGGTATGGGGCTATGCGGAGCGGTCGGCGCTGAATGGCTTGGCGCAGCGGGGGCAATCTGATCTGGCGCTTGCCGCGGACCGGCTGACCAGCGAGCTTCAAAGGTTCCGCGAGCTTGCAGTGCTGACAGCGGATCACCCGTTTGTGGCGCCGGTCTTGCGTGGGGAGCAGTCGGCGGAGGACTTGGCGGCGGTCTTGCAAAAGGTCGCTGACAAATCGGGCTCGCTCAACGTGGTGGCCGTTGACCGCTTTGGCAGACAATTGGCTGCGGCGCGGGCGGATGGTGCGGCAGAGGTTGCAGACAGCCGTTACTTCCGGCGGGCGATGGATGGCGCTCTTGGGGTGGACCATTTCCTTAGCACGAGCTTTGACCGGCGGGCCTATGCGTTCGCGGCGCCGGTTTTTGCGGATGAGGGGCCGGTGATCGGGGCGGTTATCGTGCTGGCGGATGTGGAGGAGATTGAAGCCTCGTGGCGCGGCGGAAGGCCGACGGTGTTCTTCACTGACGAGGAGGGGTTTGTCTTTGTCTCGAACCGTTCAGAGCTTGTCTTGCTGGCGCGTGATGGTGCCGAGACAGCGTTTGTCCCTTATTCCGAGCAACAGCGCTGGGGACATCGGCTGTGGTCGTTGGATGCAGGGCGCTATCTCCCCTCGGTCGCGTTGCATCTTTCGCTGGACCTGCCGGTGATCGGCCTGACGGGGGAAGCGCTCATTGATGTGGAGCCAGCGCGGCAGCTTGCCGCGTTACAGGCTGCCGTCGTCGCTGCGGTGTTCCTTGCCTTTGGCGCGCTCTTATTCCTCGCGACCGAGCGGCGGCGCGCACTGAAAGAGGTAAATGCGCGGCTGGAAGCGCGGGTTGCGCAAAGAACGCAGGCGCTGGAAAGGCTGAACCGTGATCTGCGCCACGAAGTTACCGAACGCACATTTGCCGAGGCACAGCTGAAGAAAGCCCAAGATGATCTGGTGCAGGCTGGCAAGCTGTCTGCATTGGGGCAAATGTCGGCGGGGATCAGCCATGAATTGAACCAACCGCTGATGGCCATCGGGTCATTCGTGGAAAACGCGGAGACTTTTCTGCAAAGGGGCAACACCGATGCGGCGACCCGCAATTTGACACGGATCGGTGACCTGTCGCGCCGGATGGCGCGGATCATCCGGAACTTGCGGGCCTTTGCGCGACAGGAAAGCGAGGCGCTTTCGGAGGTGCATCTGCAAAACGTCATACAGGTGGTCCTCGAAATGGTTGAGGCCCACGCGCGGACAGCCGGCGTGACGATCGCGTGGGAGCCGCCTGCGGAACCAATTTATGTGCGTGCGGGAGAAGTCCGGTTGCAGCAGGTTGTGCTAAACCTTGTTGGCAATGCGATTGACGCGATGATCGGGCAGCCTGAACCGCGCATGGAGATCGGTGTCTCCATCAGTGAGAGGCGGGTGGAGGTGAGTGTCAGGGACAGTGGACCGGGCATTGCGGAGCCTGAAAAGATTTTTGACCCCTTTTATACCACTAAGGAGGTGAGTGACTCAGAGGGCATGGGGTTAGGCTTGTCGATCTCCTACGGGCTTGTGCAATCCTTCGGTGGCGATATTCGTGGGCGGAACCATCCCGACGGGGGCGCGGTATTTACCGTCGAACTGGACCTGATCGAGAGGAGTGTTGCGGCATGATGCAGCGTGTTTTGTTGGTGGATGACGACAAGGAAGTACGCGAGGCATTGGGCCAATCCCTCGAACTGGCGGATATGGCGCCGATTTTGGCCAGTTCTTTCATCATAGCGAAAGATCACATTTCCACCGATTTTGAAGGGGTGATTGTGACCGATATTCGCATGCCGGGTAGGGACGGTTTTCACCTGTTATCCTATGCGCGGAGTATCGACCCCGAATTGCCAGTGATCCTTCTGACCGGCGAGGGTGACATTCCGACGGCGGTGAAGGCGATGGAGCAAGGCGCGCATTCCTTTTTGGAAAAACCCTGTGCGCCGAATGAATTGATTATGCTGATCGAAAAGGCCTCCGAGGCGCGCAGGGAGGTTTTGGAAAACCGCAGGCGTAAGTTGGAGATGGAAAGCGGCGATGCTGCGGCGCGTATGTTGTTTGGTCGTTCAGCTTTGGCCGAAGGATTGCGACAGAGGGTGCGCACGGTTGCTCGCACCAACGCGGAAGTCTTGGTCACCGGGGAGACGGGTACCGGAACACCCAAGGTGGCCGAGGTCATTCATCTTCTTTCGGCAGCGGTGCGTCATCCCTTTGTCAAACGCGCGGCGGCATCGTTGACGGTTGAAGGGCTGGGCGATGCGATGACGGCAGCAAAAGCGGGGACGCTCTACCTTGATGAGGTCAGCTTGTTGCCGGCTGGCGTGCAGTTTGCCTTGCTTGATACCCTAGAAGGCGGCGGCGGCTCGGCGCGGGTGATCGCGGGTACGACGCGCGATCTGGAGGAGGAGGTTGCAGCGGGGCGGTTCAATTCTGATCTGTTCTACCGGATCGATCTTATGCGTGTGCGTATCCCAGCGCTGCGGGAACGGACGGAAGATATTCCCACCCTTTTCCGGACCTATGTGGCGCAGGCGTGTGAGCAGGCCAACCTGCCGAAACCGGAGATCCCCGCGCAGACGATTGCGCGGCTGATGGCGCAGGACTGGCCGGGCAATGCGCGGGCGCTGATGAATGCGGCGATGCGGTTTGTGATGGGGCTTGGAGATGGGGAAGAGGATGCGAGCCTTGGCTTGAGTGAGCAAATGGCGCAAGTGGAGCGGTCCTTACTCATCGAGGCTCTGCGACGCCATTCCGGCAATGCGACCGAGACGGCGAAGGCGCTAAAGCTGCCGCGCAAGACCTTCTATGATAAATTGGCGCGCCATGATCTCCGAGCGGAAGATTATCGATAATCGCCAGCGCGCGCGGTTGTGCGGTTTTCCGCACAGGTGGCGCTGTTCATTGTGTGAAACTTCGCGCGTGGTGGTGATGGTGGGCGAAAACACTTCAGTTCAAACCTCACTAACTGACTGAATATCATCATTAAATTTGGGGATATCGCCCTTCTGGCACTGTTCAGTTGCACGGGCGCTGGGCGGGGTCTTCACTCTCTGCACCACCACTATGTGGTAATGGCTATCTCAAATGGGAGGAGATCCGATATGAAATTTGTTAAACTGGCGACTGCAAGCGCACTGGCGTTGACGATGGGCGCAGGCGCTGCTTTCGCGGCCTGTGACGATGGCGAGATTGTCGTCAAGTTCAGCCATGTGACGAACACCGACCGTCACCCAAAAGGCATCGCTGCAACGCTTCTGCAAGAGCGCGTGAATGCCGAGATGGATGGCACGATGTGCATGGAAGTGTTCCCGAACTCTACGCTCTATAACGACGATCAGGTTCTCGAGGCGATCCTGCAAGGGGACGTTCAGCTTGCCGCACCGTCGCTGTCGAAATTCGAAGCGTTTACCAAGCAATTCCGTATTTTTGACCTGCCGTTCATGTTCAAGAACATTGACGCCGTTGACGCGTTCCAAGCGTCTGAAACAGGTCAGGCAATGAAAGACTCCATGCAACGCCGTGGCCTCCAGGGCTTGCAGTTCTGGCACAATGGTATGAAGCAGTTCTCGGCCAATGTGCCGCTGAACGAGCCGACCGATGCGGCTGGCCTGAAGTTCCGCGTTCAGACCTCGGATGTTCTCGTCGCGCAGATGGAAGCGCTGGGTGCCAGCCCGCAGCCGATGGCCTTCTCGGAAGTGTACGGCGCCCTGCAGACCGGCGTTGTAGACGGGCAGGAGAACACTTGGTCCAACATTTATGGCCAGAAGTTCTTTGAGGTTCAGGACGGTATCACCGAAACCAACCACGGCATCATCGACTACCTCGTTGTGACCAGCGTTGATTGGCTCGACAGCCTTGACGCCGATGTGCGCGAACAGTTCATGACCATTCTCGCGGAGGTTACGGAGGCGCGAAACGCTGAGTCCACCGCGGTGAACGAAGCGAACAAGGAAGCCATCATCGAAGCAGGTGGCATTGTCCGGACGCTTGAAGCAGACCAGCGTGCTGCTTGGGTCGCGGCGATGAAGCCGGTCTGGGAGCAGTTTGTCGACGATGTGGGTCAGGACAACATCGACGCCGCTCAGGCGATCAACGAGTCGATGTAAGTCGGATATGCTTGGGGCGGCTTCGGTCGCCCCACTCAATTTGGTTCGGTTTGCATAGATGGGGGCTGCGATGAGCGGTGGACGACATCATCCGGAAGGTCGCATTGCGACGCTATTCAATAATATCGAAGAAACACTGATCGCGTTCATCCTCGGGGCGATGACGCTGGTGACATTCATCAATGTGGTGTTGCGTTATGCGTTCAACAGTCAGCTCATTTGGGGGCTTGAACTGACATTGGTGCTGTTTGCGTGGCTGGTGATCCTTGGCATTTCGTATGCGTTCAAGGTCACTGCACATCTTGGCGTGGATGCGATCCTTAATATTGTTGGCCCGCGGGCGCGTAAAGCAATGACATTGATAGCCTGCGCTGTCTGCCTTGCTTATGCTCTGCTGCTGCTGAAAGGCGCGTGGGATTACTGGGCGCCATTTGCGGGGTTGAATGCTACGGAGGGACGTTGGTTCCCGACGGGTTTTGCCAACAGTCGTGATCAGGCGTGGTACGAGACGGAGCAAATCCCGATCCCGTTCGCGCGGGAATGGCTCGAAGCCACTTTCAACTTTGGTGAGGAATACGAGAAGCTGCCGCGCTTTATCCCTTATTCCGTTCTGCCATTCGGCATTGCCTTGATGACCTACCGCATTGTGCAGGCGACGCTGCGCGTCATTTCCGGTGCGGCGGACAGTATCATCGTCAGCCATGAAGCTGAAGACGCCGTTGAAGAAGCGGCGCTCGCGAACAAGGAATAACCCGATGGATGTCGTACTTCTCTTTCTCATGATCGTCGGGCTTTTGCTGATTGGTGTGCCAATTGCTGTTTCGCTGGGGTTCAGCTCGGTTCTCTTCCTGCTGATGTTCTCCGATACGTCCTTGGCGTCCATCGCTCAGTCGCTTTATCAGGCGATGGCGGGGCATTATACGCTTCTCGCAATCCCATTTTTCATCCTTGCGTCGTCTTTCATGTCAACCGGCGGTGTGGCGAAGCGGATCATTCGTTTTGCAATTGCTTGCGTGGGCCATCTGCAAGGCGGGCTTGCGATTGCGGGCGTGTTCGCTTGTATGATTTTCGCCGCGCTTTCTGGGTCTTCGCCAGCAACGGTTGTGGCCATCGGCACAATCGTGATCGCGGCGATGAAGCAGGTTGGCTACACCAAGGAATTTGCAGCGGGCGTGATCGCCAATGCGGGGACGCTTGGCATCTTGATCCCGCCCTCCATCGTTATGGTTGTGTATGCCTCGGCCACGGATGTGTCCGTAGGGCGGATGTTCCTGGCCGGTGTGATCCCTGGATTGATGGCGGGTGGTATGCTGATGGTCACGATTTATGTGATGGCGCGTATCCGCAAGATGCCGAAAGGCGAATGGAAGGGCTGGGGTGAAATCATCAACAGCTTCACAGATGCATTCTGGGGGCTATTGCTGATCGGTATCATCATGGGCGGTATCTATGGCCATCCGTGGATCCGCTTTGGCGGTGAGGGAAGCTTTTTCTACTGGAAAAACGGTGCCTTTACGCCGACCGAGGCGGCGGCTGTTGCGGCTGTCTATGCGTTCCTAGTCGCAAGCTTTGTGTACCGCGATATGGGTCCGCTGGCGGCGCGCGATGGGGCGACACGCCCGAGCGCCTTGTGGGAAAAACCTTACGCGCTGGTCACGGCGTTCTTCCACAAAGATACCCGCGACACGCTTTTTGAGGCTGGCAAACTGACGGTGACGTTGATGTTCATCATCGCCAATGCGCTGATCCTCAAACACGTTCTGACCGATGAACAGATCCCGCAACATATCGCGGGGGTAATGTTGGATGCCGGTTTCGGGCCGATCATGTTTCTTGTGATGGTAAATGTGATCCTACTGATCGGCGGTCAGTTTATGGAACCATCTGGGTTGATCGTGATCGTGGCGCCATTGGTGTTCCCGATTGCGATCGAGTTGGGGATCGACCCGATCCACCTCGGGATTATCATGGTCGTGAACATGGAAATCGGGATGATCACGCCGCCGGTGGGCTTGAACCTCTTCGTGACCTCAGGCGTGGCCGGAATGCCGATGATGAACGTTGTCCGCGCCGCGCTTCCATTCCTCGCCGTTCTGTTCGTCTTCCTGATCCTCGTGACCTATGTGCCTTGGATTTCAACAGCACTACCGAACAGCGTGATGGGGCCGGAAATCATCGTGAGGTGATCGCCCTAAAATTAGAAAAGCCGCGCAAGATGCGCGGCTTTTTTCTTTGCGACGTGCCTTGCGTCAGGCGGCTTCAAGAGCTGATATGATCGGGGAGAAATCCGCGGCTCTCAAGCTGGCACCGCCGACGAGCGCCCCGTCAACATCGGCCACTGCAAAAATTTCCGCAGCGTTGGAGGGCTTGACCGACCCCCCGTAGAGGATGCGCATCTTTTTGCCCTCCTCGCCGAAACGCGCGATCAGCTCGGAACGGATGAAGCCGTGCACCTCAGCGATTTGTTCGAGTGTAGGAATTTTGCCGGTGCCAATTGCCCATACAGGTTCATAGGCGATGACGGTATTGGCGCCTGTTGACGTGTCAGGGGCCGAGCCTGCGAGCTGGGTGCCGACGACATCGAGCGTTGTTCCAGTTTCGCGCTCATCAAGCGTTTCACCGATGCAGATAACCGCAGTCAGCCCAGCCGCGAATGCTGCTTGCGCTTTGGCGTGAACGAGCGCGTCTGTCTCACCGTGGTCGGCGCGGCGTTCGGAATGTCCGAGGATCACAGCGCCGGCACCAGCGTCGCGCAGCTGATCGGCAGATATGTCACCAGTATGCGCGCCGGAGGGTGCTTTGTGGCAATCCTGCCCACCCACGGCCAATGCATGCGCACCCTTTGCCGCGACCATCGACGCAACCAACGTGGCAGGGGGGCAGAGCAGTATATCCACCGCAGGTTCGGGATGTACCGCAACAAGGTCATGGACCTCTCCGAGACTGGCGGCGAGGCCATTCATTTTCCAGTTTCCGGCGGCGAGTTTGCGGCGCATGTGACGTCTCCTGTCCTGTCATACAGAGCAGGTAGCAATTCGGCGTTTGTTTGAGAAGTCAGGAATGCTGGTTTTGTTCGGCGCGCAGCTCATCGACGTCTTTGAACTTGATCGATTCGCCACATCCGCAAGCGTCAGCCACGTTGGGGTTGCGGAACTTGAAGCCGCTTTCCAGCAGGGACACTTCGTAGTCGATCTCGGTGCCGAAAAGGAACATCTGCGCCATTGGGGCGATCATCACCCGGGCGCCGTCATACTCGACGACCTCATCATTCGGGTCGATCTCATTGGCGTAGTCCATGGTGTATTCCATGCCCGCGCAGCCACCTTTCTTGACGCCGATCCGCAAGCCTTTCTTCCCGTCGCGCTCCATGAGCGTACGGATTTGGCCTGCTGCTTTCGGCGTCATGGTGACGGCCTGTTTGCCTGGAATTCCGAACATTTCAGTCTCCGTTGCGCGGTGCGCGGACATTTACATGAAGCCAAGTTCCAAACGAGCTTCATCTGACATCATATCCATGCCCCATTGAGGTTCAAAGGTCATTTCGACATCGACTTGCTTGACGCCGGGCAGAGGCTCTACCGCATCTGCGACCCATCCCGGCATCTCTCCTGCGACGGGGCATCCGGGTGCGGTGAGGGTCATGATAACGTGCACTTCATTTTCATCATTGATATCAATGGTGTAAATGAGGCCAAGATCATAGATATTGACTGGAATTTCGGGGTCATAGACCGTCCGGCAAGCCTCGACGATCGTGTCGTAGAGCGGGTGCTCGGTGCTCGAAGGGGTGATCAGCGCTGTTCCTTCGAGATTTTCTGTTGCTTCGGTCATTGTCACCATCCGTTGAATACCCGACTGTTCATATAGGGTTTGTCCCCCGTCGGGTAAAGGGGGCGCAAGGCAAGGAGGCTTGGACTTTTATTCGGCGCAAAATCGGGTATTGGGGGCAAAACAACGATTACAGGTCTTGGATGACACGGTTTTCTTTTGAGCTGATGAACACTGACGGGAAGGCCCGCCGCGGCGTGATCAAGACCCCGCGCGGGGAGATCCGTACACCCGCTTTCATGCCTGTTGGCACGGCCGCAACTGTTAAGGCGATGATGCCAGAAAGTGTTGCGGCGACGGGTGCGGATATTCTGCTCGGCAATACTTATCACCTTATGCTTCGGCCTACTGCCGAGCGTGTGCAGCGGCTGGGTGGGCTGCACAAATTCATGAACTGGGAGAAGCCCATCTTGACGGATTCAGGCGGCTTTCAGGTGATGAGTCTTGCGGAACTGCGTAAGCTGACTGAGCACGGTGTCACGTTCCGCAGCCATATCGATGGCTCGCGACATGAGATCACGCCTGAGCGCTCGATGGAGATTCAGAAGCTGTTAGGGTCTGATATCGTCATGGCGTTTGATGAATGTCCTGCGCTTCCCGCAAGCGAAGAGCGCGTGACCGAAAGCATGCGGCTATCGATGCGATGGGCGCAGAGGTCGCGCGATGCGTTTGGCGACCGTCCGGGGCATGCGCTGTTTGGGATCCAGCAAGGGGGCGTGACGCAAGAACTGCGCGCGGAGAGTGCCGAAGCCTTGGTATCTATCGGGTTTGATGGATACGCGGTTGGTGGCCTTGCCGTTGGAGAGGGGCAGGAGGCGATGTTTGGTGTGCTCGACTATGCACCGGATATGCTGCCGCAAGACAAACCTCGATATTTGATGGGCGTGGGAAAGCCGGATGACATTGTAGGTGCCGTCAAACGCGGGATTGATATGATGGATTGCGTGCTGCCTTCGCGCAGCGGTCGGACGGGACAGGCATGGACCCGTCGCGGGCAGGTCAACATCAAGAATGCCCGCCACGCCGATGACCCAAGGCCACTGGACGAGGCGTGTACCTGCCCTGCCTGCCGGAACTACTCACGCGCCTATTTGCATCATGTGTTCCGGTCTGGAGAGATGATTTCAGGTATGCTGCTGACTTGGCATAACCTGCATTTTTATCAAGAGCTTATGCAGGGCATGCGCGATGCAATCGAGGTGGATAGTTTCGATGCGTTCGAGCTTGAGTTCCATGCGCTCCGCGCGGGTGGCGATGTCGAGCCGCTGTAGGCTCAGGCAGCGAGCGCCTCGATCGTCGGCTGCAGGTCGCCGCATTCATGGGTGAGTTTCAGGCCGCAAGCTTCGATTAGAACCCGTGCCTCATGGGCGCGGAGCGCTTGATGTGCGTCGGGGCGTGCTGTCGGCACAGTTGGTGCATCGGGGAAGAGTGCCGATATCTCGGCGGCGTCGTCAGGTCTGAGGCTGCCTAATCCGAGCGTTCCCGGCTGGAAGCTCTCGCTGGCAAGGCCGTTCGCGAGGATCACCTCATGCTGATCGAAAAGCAGGTGGAAGTACTCGATGCCCATTTCAGGTGCCGCTGGTACAATGCCATCCATGAGGAATTTCGCGGCGAAGAGGACTTCCGTCGCGCCGAAAAGGATTTCGGTCTGCCAACCGCCAAAGGAGATGCGGTGTTGCGGGGAAAGCGTTAGCGGGCGGTTGGGGAGCCCCGCGCCGAACTGGTCACGCGGTATCGTAATCGGGCGCAATGCTGGGAACAGTTTCAGCTGTAGCGGGGAAAGCGCCAATTTCCCGATCCAACGGATGGGAACAGCGCGGCCATCTTGCGTTAAAACAAGGTCACCAACTGAAAGATGCTCGACCGGAATATCGCCATAGGGTGTGGTGATGC
>Ga0181571_10000716_pt1 | contig 22606 bp, 18 predicted proteins | sample 101ome_17_FD_132440 | JGI IMG/M metagenome (GOLD analysis project Ga0181571, IMG submission 132440) | Coastal salt marsh microbial communities from the Groves Creek Marsh, Skidaway Island, Georgia - 101407AT metaG (megahit assembly) | ecosystem: Environmental > Aquatic > Marine > Intertidal... | reverse complement strand
GGATATCTTGCTCAGCGTAGTTCTTCAGCATTTCCCCGACATTGGAGTCATTGCTGAAGAGAGCACGCCGCTGAAACGGCGTTTCGCACGCGCGGACTCACCCTATTTAGTAATTCTAGATCCGATCGATGGCACGTGGCATTTTAAGCGAGGCGATGCGCCCTATCACATAACCATTGGGTTGGCCTGTAACGGAAAAATGCTAGCTGCCATTGTAGCCCGCCCCAGCGAGGATAAGATCTTCACTGCCATCCGCGGTCAAGGCGCCTTTGTCCAGAAGAGTAGCGGCCGTAAAAAGCGTCTGCGCGTACAAGAGAGAACGCACAACAACAAGGTCTTTATTTCATCCAAAGCGCGTGATTATCAAGAATTAGCCCGCCGGCACTACGAGCTTCTTCCACGCGAACACCCGCTGGGCGCAGCGCTTGTGCTGACGCAAATAGCCGAGGGCGAATTGGTCGGATATTTGACTCGGCAAGTTGAAATCTACGATGCCGGCCCCCCTTCGCTCATCGCCGAAGAGGCTGGCGCTCGCTGTCTAATCGGTCCCAATCGCAGGCCGAGTTACGTAAAGCGGCGCAAGTTTGCCCATTTTATGGCCGCGTCCAACAGTAATATCGAAGAGAAACTACTGGCGATTATCCGCCACGCACGCACTGGAAAAGAAATATACCCTCGATAACGACGGAAGATCCTATGACTCAACATGCTATTGCAGGCGTTTTACCCGTCGTGCACATGCCATATACAGAGAGCGGCGAAATCGATTTGAACACCATGGAAAAACAGATCGATTATCTGTTCGAAATAGGCGCAGACGGGTTCTGCCTAGCGCTCGTGTCCGATCTTTTTCGACTGAGCGAAGAGGAGCGTGTGACGCTCCCCGCTCAGCTCTGCAAATTTGCCCGCCAGCGCGGCCCCGTCGTGATAAACGTAGCGGCCGAGACTACTCGGCAGGCACGGCTGTATGCGCGAGCTGCAGAGGAGGGCGGAGCGGCTGCGCTCATGGCGATTCCCCCCATATCGCGCGGCTTGGGCGAAGACGAGTTGCACGCCTATTTCGCAGCCATATTAGAAGAGGTCGATATTCCAATTTTTGTGCAGGATGCCAGTTCATACGTTGGCAATCCCATGAGCATCGCATTTCAGGCCAGCCTCTTTGCCGAATACGGTCAGCGCGTATTATTCAAACCGGAAGCATCTCCACTTGGTCCGTGCATCTCCGCACTGCGCGCAGCAACACAGGGACAGGCGGCCATATTTGAAGGAAGCGGAGGCGTATTGCTTATCGACTCCTTTCGCCGAGGCATCACGGGCACCATCCCCGGTGTGGAACTCTTGGACGGAACCACCGCCCTCTGGAACGCACTTAAAGCCGGAGATGAAGAACGCGCGTATAGACTCTACTGGCCAATCTGTGCGCTTATAACGCTCCAACTTCAGGGCGGAATGGATGGATTTATCGTCAGCGAGCGCTACATCATGCACAAGCGCGGCCTCTTTCCCAACCAAGTGCATCGAGGTCCACTCAGCTTTTCACTCGACGATGCCATGCGCGATGAAATAGACCGCCTCATGGGCCACCTAGAGCGAGCCATCCAAGGATAGCATCCAATGAATGCGCCATCCGATTCCCAGCGCATGCGCTATGTCCAACCACCCGTTATTCCCCACGTGGCGAATCTGATTCGACAGACGACGGGGACGATATCTCTTGGACAAGGCGTGGTACACTACCCGCCGCCGCCGCAGGCGCTGGAAGCACTACACTCTTTTGGCAATGAAATAGGCGAACACCACTACCAGGCCGCACGCGGCTTGCCTGAACTGCAGGAAGCACTGCGCTCTAAACTTGCCGACGAGAATGGTATTGACGTCGATCGAGCAAAGGTGCTCATGGTTACGGCGGGCAGCAACATGGGATTTTACCATGCCCTGCTGGCGATTGCAGATCCCGGCGATGAAATCATTATATCTTCGCCGTACTACTTTAATCACGAGATGGCCATAGCCATGGCCAACTGCCGCGCCGTTCTCGTTCCTACCGACGACACATATCAGCTCTGCGTAGATGAGATAGCGGCCGCGATAAATCCCCGAACCCGCGCCGTTGTAACCATATCACCCAACAACCCCACCGGAGCAGTTTTCTGCAGGGAAGATCTCACGGCTGTGAACCAACTGTGTAAGCAGCACGGCCTGTACCACTTCTCAGACGAAGCCTACGAATACTTCACGTATGACGGGGCGACTCATTGGTCCCCCGCTTCACTGCCCGACAGCGCGGAACACACTATATCGCTATTCTCCTTTTCCAAAGGTTTTGGTATGGCCTCCTGGCGCGTGGGCTATATGGTCGCCCCCGTACATTTACAACCCGCTTTGGAAAAAGCACAAGATACCATACTGATATGCCCACCGGTCATTTCTCAGCGCGCGGCGATCGGTGCACTACAGGCTGGTGCCAGCTACTGCCGTCAGTTTAACGCCGATTTAGCGATAGTGCGGCAACTCTGTTTGGACCGTCTTTCCGTTTTGGGAGACCGCTGCAGAGTCCCCGACACGCGGGGAGCTTTTTACCTACTGGCGCGTCTGCAAACTACATCAACTGCTCTCAGCGTAGTGGAGAAGCTAATACGCGACTTTCGCGTGGCGGTTATACCAGGCGAAGCATTTGGGCTTCTCGACGCATGCCACGTGCGTATCGCATTTGGTGCGCTGCGCCAAGACACCGTTGCAGAGGGCATGGATCGCTTGGTCGATGGATTAGAGAAAATACTCCAAAACTAATCGGCATCGCTTGACATTAAGGAACCTTTTACCTTATGTTCTGCATCACAAAGAGTGACCTGAACTCGCAAAAGAATACCCAAGAGGAAGTCTACCACACCTCTGAGCTGTGGCGCTTCGACAAACGTTATATACGGTATTCCGGCGGGTTGGTCGCTCTTCTTTTTTGCCCTACATTCAACGCATGAATACGCTGCTACATACATGGGCCACGACTTCTCTATCACTTCTCTTTCTGGCCACCATAACATTTGCCCAGTCCGTGCAGGTAACGCCGCGTGCTCTGCTAATTCCTCCAACCAAACCCAACTCAGCTATCGAGGCTGAGCTACTGGTAAAAAATGTCCAAGACGAGCCCATTGAGGTTCTAACAGACGTAATCAACGGACCCTTTACCGTATCACCAGACACACTTCGGATCCCGCCCGCCGCACAGCGCACCCTAACGGTCATATTCAAAGCATCTGAAGTTCAGTCCTACGAGGGGACTCTTTCGCTGCAAGTAAAGGACTTCTTTAAGGGAGACAAAACAACGGTTTCCGTGCGCGCGAGCGTTGTTCGCCCACAGCTCGCGCTGCACCCCACAAACTCACTCGCGTTTGACTCCGTTGACACTCGACAGACGGCCCAGGCATTTTTCACCTTGAAAAATACGGGAGAAGTAGATGCGCCTATTGACAGTATCTACTGGAGACAGCAACCAACTCCGTTCAAACTGATAGAAGATATGCCGTCCACGCTGCGCCCAGGCCAGCAGGTTGAACGTTCGATTACGCTTCGCAGCGAACAGTGGGGCAGCTTTTCAAACCAGCTACGCATCGTTTCTCCTGACCATCCCCCGCTAGAGCTGGATGTGAGCGCACGGGTAAATGCGCCCTTAGCTGCCGTCTCTCCCCTGCCCGACGTCGGAGTGCAATACCAGACTGTTGATATCGGGGGAAGTGCCGTGCGCACCGTCACGGTGCTTAACAAGGGTCTGGCCGACTTACGCATAAATACGGCCGAAGTAACGGGCAGCGGATTCCTCACCCCAGACGTGCCGACTCCAACTACGCTGCCTCCCGGAGAACGCGTAGAGATACGGATTCCGTTTCAGCCAAAACTCGTAGGCCAACAGCGCGGTCAGCTTCGCTTAGAGACAGATGATCCGCTTGCCCCAGACATCAGCATTCCACTCCGTGGCGAGGGACAAATTAGCCCGCCACGCATAGAAGTCCTAAACGGCACGAACGTGCACTTTGACAGCGTCCCTCTCGGCAAGACGCAGCGCGACCACGTGCTCCTATGGAATCGCGGTGGGACTCCGTACACGGCAAGGATCGAAATACGCGATGGAGACGGTATCGAATTTAATTTAGGCAGTAATTCACTGCTGCTGCAGCCTGGAGAAAGCGGCAAAGTCTCAATCGATTTCTCTCCCAAGGAAATAGGCCTGCGCGAGTCGACGATCGGGATCGTCACCGAACAAGGAGAGCGCACCCTGCGCTTGCAAGGCATCGGCCAATTCCTCAAGCTCAGCCCGTCCACCGTCGATTTTGGCCAAATTGCCGTGGGTGAGACGGGCAGTCAAATAATTGAGCTGGCCAATATCGGCAATGCTGACCTAACGATAGATCAGATTCGATCCACGAGCGCAGAGTTTACAATTTATACGCAAATGGATCCGGCAAACCGACTCGTATTGCCGGCCAACAGCCTGCGCACGCTGCCCATACACGTTGCGTTCAGTCCATCTTCTCGCGGCACGTTATCGGGCGCGCTGCGCATTGATGGATTCTGGGAAGAGGGCACGGAAACCTTAGACGTGTTGTTGAATGGGACCGGAGTAGCCGCAGAAATTGAAATTAACCCAACAGGTGTCGTCGACTTTGGTTACGTCGTCCTAGGAGAAACTGAAGAGCGAACGCTAGTCGCGACCAACTCTGGCGATACGATCCTCCAAGTTGAGGCACACCCAGAAACGCCGGAAGTGCGCGTCGACCCAGCCACGTTTTCTCTGGGCCCAGGGGAATCTACGCGCCTTAAAGTATCTTTTACGCCGGGCGCGCTGGGCGAGCGACTAGGACGTGTCCTGCTCGTTAGCAACGACGTCAAAGACAAAGCCCGCCCGCTCACTTTCAAGGGGCAAGGTGCATTAAAAAATATCGACCTGTCCCGCATCACACGCGTCATAGCGACGCGTAAAGAAGAGGGCCTCCCCCTGCCCATTAACTGGAACAACACACCGATCGTACAAAAAGATGAGACTAAGATCGACGTTGTATTTGATCTTCCAGACTCTTTACGTGAGGCCCTTGTGGGGCGTGAATTCATCGTCGAATGGACCACGTTAGACGAGAACTATGACCCCAAAGGCGCATCCCAGCAGACCTCCGTCAAGATATACGAGTCCAGTGAGGGACGCGTCTTAGCTGAAGACATCAACTTACGCCTGTTAGAAAAGAGCAATCGGCGGGTGCGGCTGAAAGTGACCACGCGCAGTTATCCCGGTGCTCCCCCACAGAGCATCAGCCAAATACTGCAAGCGGGCGGATGGAAATGGGAGTTCGAAGCAAAGCCACTCGTGTCTTTTTTGACAATTAGGCCCGGACGCAACTACGAGGATGCAGATGGGAACCGCGTGAAGGGAAAGACGGAGCGTCTTATTGGCCTGCCCGGCATAGCCTTTGCCGGCTGGCACAACGTAGATAACCCGTCTATATCAGGCATACACTTCACGGCAATCGGAAACGTTCTCGAGGCACTCTCCACCGAAAATTCTCTGGCAGTTTCTTTGGGTCTTGCAGTGTCTTTTTATAAAGACCAATTCCTCTTCGGGTTCGGCTGGGATGTATATGACACACGCCCCAAAGACAAACGCAAAGGATCACAAGACTACATAATGACCTTTAAGTATTCCGGGTTATTTAAGTAGCGTCTTCCTCCAACCAACGTTCATAAACAACGGCGGCAGCGCATAAATCTTGGGCCGCGATGCCCGTTAGGTACACGCATCCTCGCGCGAGCTGCACGTCCCCTTGGGCAGCGTCTCCCACAGTCAGCACGCGCCCATCTTCTCCTAGAGCAAGCGCAATCTGGCCGACCGTCCCCGTATCTTGGGCCCAGCGAAACTCGCCCGACACGCTGGCCTGTTCCCAGAGATCGACCAAGACCGGACGTTTTTCTAATACGGCGTTTTCAACCTGCCTAGTGCGACTGTCTCCCCCGACAACAACCAGATAATCAATCGCTTCCGTGGCCCGAATATCGAGTATGGGCTCAGGCGTTGGCACGGCCGATAGCAGCGCGTCAACCTCGTCCAGGCATTCGGACTGGGAAGCTGTCATGTGCAGCCTAGTTGAAAGCTTTGGCTCCATATCGCGAGCAAAAGCATCCCGTTTTTCTGCGCTACGGCTCGTACAGCGGATCTCGTCCAGGTCAAATAAAGCGTCACAGGCCAGCGCAAGCGTGCGCGCAACGCGGCCCGTGCCTAAGATAGCTACGCGGCCAATGGCACGCGTAGCTATATACTTCAACCCCAGCGCGCCCGCCGAACCCGTGCGCATGTCCGTTATGTGGCCGGCATCTAGACGAACCGTCAAACCACGCGTTACATCTTCTAGCTCAATATATGCCTGACGACTTTCTAAACGACCACTTTCAACGGTCGATTTCTCTTCTATTCGTTTGCGTGCACGATATTTACCGGACCATTCAGCCGGCATGTCAAGACGGAAATGATCTAAACCATCGCGCTCTTCGACGCTTTCTCTACGAGGCGGACTGTAAATCTCACCACTTCCGTAGTGCAAAAAAGCGCGGTTGCAGCTATCAATTGAATCGGTAACTGACAGCCACTTAACGCAGTCTGTTTCACTGATATTATGCCACTCTGACATTGAACACCCTCTCAGGTCGGTTTCCTCTATCGCCGCGGCATCTCCACCACGGTGAAATTCTCTATATAGGCCGATTATACGCTTTCAACATTTCTTTGACAACACCACGTATAGTTGACTTAATTCCTCGTTTTTCATTCATTTAAAACAGTGATTATGAACGCGTTTGAGTAGAGTCTCGCCACCGCGCTGTAAGCGAGGAGCGCTACTGGAGTGCACGAAAAGATACTTTGGTTTTTGGCCGGAGCGACCGGTATTATCATATTGGCCCTCGTTGCTCGGCCAGAGTTCAGTTCCCAATCCATAGATTCCTCTATTGCACCAAAAATCGTCGCAGAATCTGCACCGCTTTCCCATCCCGTTCGGGTAGAGATACTAAACGGCTGCGGCGTTTCTCAAGTGGCCGCACGCCTAACGCGCGAGGCGCGGCAAATAGGTATAGACGTCATACACGAGGGCAACGCCGACCACTTTGGCTACCTCCACACCTTGGTAATACGACGCGGTGGAGACCGACAGCGCGCCGAGCAGGTAGCCCAAACGCTGGGCATACCCCATTTAATCGATCAGCAAACGGACGAGCCGTTCCGCCTGGCAGACATAACCATCGTAATTGGTCAAGACTATAAACGCATCGATCTCTTCCCAGAGAGAGCCGATGAAAGGAAATTGTAGTATCCCATGAGACACCACGAAGATGCTAGAATAGACCAAATCATAGAAGCCCTGCTAGATAAAAAAGGCACCGATATCCTACTGATGGACTTACGCGGCCTGTCGGACGCAGCCGATTTCTTTGTGTTATGCACTGGCACCTCAGAGCAGCACGTTAAGACATTGGCCGACGAGGTGGCCCATTCATTAAAGGAAGCCGGCGATCCCCCGTGGCACGTGGAGGGCGGATCGACACGTCGCTGGATCCTAGTTGATTTTGTCGATATTGTCGTCCACGTATTCCGTCAGGAAGCGCGCGATTTTTATGCATTAGAGCGTCTCTGGGGTGATGCCGAGTGCACAGAATTTGCCGATGAGTGGACCGCACCGCCCGAGGCGCCGCCGCGCACACCGTTTGAGTTTTCTCAGAGCTAATGCCAGTACAAACGCTTAAATGGCAAGATGATGCGCTGGTCTTGCTCGATCAAACGCGCCTGCCTGAGTGCGTGGCTTACGAGGCGTGTCGCGACGTCGAAAGCGTGGCCCAAGCGATTGAAGTCCTCATGGTGCGCGGCGCGCCTGCCATCGGACTTGCGGCTGCCTATGGCGTGCTGATTGGGGCACGCGCTGCTATCAATGAGCCGAGAGACCTGTTTTATACGCAAGTTTATCAGGCAATAGAACGCCTGGAACGAACGCGACCTACGGCCGTCAATTTGTTCTGGGCGCTAGACCATATGAAACGCGTGCTCGAAGGCTGTGCAGATTTAACAGACAACGGCTCCATATGTGCGCGTCTACTTGAAGCGGCAAACGGCCTCTTCGCCGCTGATCAAGAGATCTGTAGGCGCATGGGCACAAACGGTGCCGCCCTGCTACCTGCAAATGGGCAAGTCATTACGCACTGTAACGCGGGCGGCCTAGCGACTGCCGATTATGGCACAGCGCTAGGCGTGATATATGCAGCCCACGAGCAGGGTAAGAAGATTGCCGTCTTTGCCGACGAGACACGCCCTCTCTTACAGGGATCTCGCCTAACGGCTTGGGAACTGCAGCAAAGCGGCGTACCGGTGCAGGTCATATGCGACAATATGGCCGCTACAGTGCTGCGCAAAGAAGAAATAACCTGCTGTATTGTCGGCGCTGACCGTATCGCAGCCAACGGTGACGTTGCTAACAAAATAGGTACCTATGCTTTGGCTCTCTTGGCAAAGGCGCACGACGTTCCTTTCTACGTTGTGGCGCCCGTATCGACGTTGGACGTATCTCTAAGCAGCGGTGATGAGATCCCCATTGAAGAGCGCGATGGCGACGAGATACGAAATGGCATGGGTAAGTGGACGGCCCCAGTCGACGTAGACGTTTACAATCCAGCTTTTGACGTAACGCCTCACGGCCTAGTCAGCGCAATTATTTCCGAGCAGGGCATTGCCCGTCCCCCATTCGAACCCACGTTACGAACCTGGGTATTCGAAGCATCCAAAACATGAGGATGTCCCATGTTTTCACACACCATATCGAAAAGGACATTCGTAACACTCGCGACCTGCTACCATATCTGGGGGTGTGCGGGTGCGACGGCTCCTGCATCGCTGTCAATCGCGCAGGCAAATGCTCAGACTCAGACGCTACGCGAAGCATTTGATCCAAGGTCTATTAAGGAAGAGTTACTCCTCATAAAGCCGAATTTTGCACGTCCTCAACTCCAGTTCGCTCAGAGTCAACCCGACGTTTCTCCTACACCTCAAGCAGTTGAAAAATCGGTTGAAGTCGATTCAAACGAGCAGACTGCCTCAAAGCAGGCTGCAACCCGCAATACCACAGTTTACAGAGTCCAGCTACTCGCACTAAGCAACGGAGACTTGGCACAGCAACTACGCGATGAGCTCACCGTATCACTGAGCGTTCCCATGTATGTGCAGGAGCGCAATCAGCTATACGTGATACAGGGGGGAGATTATGCTACGCGTGGCGAAGCGCGGTATCTGCTCAATCGGGTCAAAGCGTTAAGCAGTGACTACGGCGATGCTTACATCGTATCAGTGGAAAGCCAGCTCGAAGCCCCTGAGGAGATCGTAGAAGATCGGCCCGTTGCAAGCAGCGAAGACATGCCGAACAACGATGCCAAAGCGCAACCGGGAGAACTAGTCCGCACATTTGGATGGCGTGTCCTATTAGATCAGTTTCTGTCCCATGAGGAAGCAGATAGGTTGCGTAATAGAGCTATTGCCCGATTGAACCGACGCGATATTGATATAACCTTTAAAGCACCGTGGTACAAAGTAGAGGTTGGACATTTTTCCGAAGAGAACGAAGCCCAATCCGCTGCTGAACAAATCAAACGACGCTATCCCAATGCCCTTAAAGTGCGTTCCCAAGTACTCATACCCAGGCCAGACTAGTCAATGAATTGCTCACGTACTCGGTACTTTACAGCCGCGTTCGCTCTGAGCATTTGCTCCTGCGCATCTTGGCAGAGCTCTATACAGCCCCCTGCCCCCGACCCCGTCGTCGTAGCTGACGAATCCATAGAAGAACCCGTTCAAACCGGTAGTGATATGCGGGCGGTCCGTTGGTATTTACTGCGCGCTCAAGAGGCACAGGCCAGAGGGGATATCCCTTCAGCCCAACTCGATTTAGACCGCGCCTATCGCAATATAGCCGAGCTAGAAGCGAGTGATTCAATAGACGATACGACGCGTGCCACACAGCTTGCCATAGATATAGAGCGGGCCTACTTACACCTGCTACCAAACCTCGAGAGTTTCTCTCCAGACAGCCCGCTCGTGCTGCTCCTGCAAGGATTGTCCAAAGAGCGTATAGAAGACCTCTCAGACGACGCCTCTCAAATTATTCGCATTCATCAACTGAGCCTTCAGTCCGACATGCCGATGGATGCCAATGCCCGGGTTGCAGCAAGTATTCATTTCTTTCAAACCCGCGGACGACAGACCTACACAATCTGGTCGCAGCGATCTGGTAAATATCGCGAAATGATCTGGCGCATATTCAAAGAGATGGATCTGCCTTTAGACCTGCTGCATATTGCCATGATCGAAAGCGGCTTTAACCCCAATGCGTATTCGCGCGCACGAGCCGTTGGCCTATGGCAATTTGTCGCAAGCACGGGAAAGATGGAAGGTCTAGAGCAAACGCACTGGATTGATGAAAGGCGTGATCCGATAAAGTCGACCTATGCTGCCGCACGACACTTAAAAGGTCTCTACGCGGAGTTTGGAGATTGGCGACTCGCCTTAGCGGCGTATAATTCAGGGCGCGGACGCGTTCGACGTGCAATAAACAAAGCGGGGACACGCGACTTCTGGAATTTACCCCTCCCCCAAGAAACCCGGAACTACGTGCCTCTATTCATGGCGGCGACCATCATATCTAAGGATCCTGCGCTCTTTGGCTTTGATGAAATAAAGTATGATGATCCCTTTACCTATGACCAAGTCACCCTCCCTTCAGAATGGTCCTACGTAGATTTGCGGGCAGCGGCGCGCACCGTGAATGTGACGGAGGCAACTCTGCGGAACCTCAACCCGGAGCTGCGTCAGTCCATTACTCCCCCAGGCGTAAAAGCACCCTATGTCCTGCGCATTCCCGTTGGCACTCGGGCCTCTTTTATCGATCGCTACGGGCGCTTGTCCTCTTCACAGAAAGCCGCTGTGTATGAGTATGAAGTGCAGCAAAGCGATAATTTGTCGAGTATCGCACAGGCCTTTGGCGTCAGCACGCGCACAATCATAGCGGCCAACAGCCTGCGGAATCCCAACCGCATTTACCCTGGTCAACGTCTTTATATACCAGCTAGCCCCAACGCGATCGGCTCCCCAAAAGACCGATCACAAATCACGTATACTGTTCGTCCGGGAGATTCACTCAGCCAAATTGCCAGGCTCCATGGAGTCGCCTTGAACGACCTAATGGCTTGGAATAAACTCGATTCGGGCTTAATTAGACCCGGACAACAGCTAACTATTTGGACACAGCAGATTCCACGCAACCCGTCAAAGCCGATCCGCCTCAGCGTAAACGGCGGTGTCACGCATACCGTGCAGCAGGGAGAAACGCTGTGGGGCATAGCGCGGCGGTTCAAGGTCAGCGTTGAATCGCTTAAGCGCTGGAATAGCATTGATCGTGCGCTCATTAAACCAGGACAGATTTTGGTCGTTAGCGAAGAGCTGACAGATCGCGAATACACGGTCGTAACCGGCGATACGCTATATAGCATTGCACGCAAGTTTGGGCTCCAGGTAGAAGAGCTAGCGCAGAAAAACAACATTGCGCTAACAACGACCCTATTGACGGGCACGACCCTAAAAATTCCCGTAAAAGCCGACCAATAATGCATATCGCACGCTATATACTGCTTCTGGGGCTAGCTTTTGTTATACAGACGACCTGGCTTGATTTTTTCTCAGTGTCTAACTTAAAGCCCGATCTCGTATTGCTCATTATTACCATTGTCGCCCTGCGCGAAGGTCCTATACTGGCCACCCTTTTAGGCTTTGCAATCGGCCTACTTCAGGATGCCTATGCCCCGGCAGATTTTGGCCTCAACGCACTGCTTAAATGCACTGCCGGCTTTGCCGTTGGCCATGGTCGATCACGCGTAGTTAGTGATAATGTGCAAGTTCAAGTGACCCTCATCTTTTCCACTGTGCTCCTGCACGACCTACTGTATTACGCTATTACAAGTGCTATATCCCTGTTTGATGTTCCCTATTTTTGGATGCGATATGGCTTGGGTCGCGCAGTGTATACGGGATTGGTCGGCGCGTTTGCCTACGTGCTCTTTCCCCTTCGTCAGCGTCTGATCCGTTCTTAACATGGATTTCTCCCAAAGACAGGATCAGCGTCCCAGCATCAACGGCCTCTTTGGTATCGTTGCACTGCTATTTCTCATACTCATTCTGCGACTTTTTTACTTGCAGATTACCACTTCGGATGACTACGCGCGCAAATCGGAAAATAATCGCATAACGCAAAAACGCATGAAAGCGCCGCGCGGCCTCATCGTTGATCGCAGTGGTCGTATTCTCGCGCGCAATCGACCTTTTTATACCGTATCCCTCGTACGCACATCGCGCAAAGACTACGAAACAACTCGCCAAGCATTTATTGAAGAAACGGGGGATACGATAACGGACGGAGCCTACAGCCGACGCTATCGGACAATTCGCCTCAAGCGCGACGTCGATTTCCGGACCGTTTCGATCGTCGAAGAGCGCTTAAAAGACGCGTGGCCTCTATTGGACATCGAAATAGAAGCACAGCGACACTATCCTTTCCGCGAGAGTGCTGCACATCTGCTGGGATACATGGGCATTATACGCGACGAGGATCGGCGTAGCGCGACGGACAAAGCCTATATGGCCGGCGACTTTATCGGCAAAACAGGCTTGGAGAAGGTATACGAGAATGAACTGCGCGGGCTCGATGGTGTCCGCTACTACGAAGTAGATGCGGGCGGACGGACGCGTCAGGAATTCACGGAGCGAGATCAGCTAGCAGAGCCTGGACGCGAGCTCCGGCTGACCATCGATATAGACCTACAGCTAGCGGCAGAACGCGCTCTTCCCGACAGCCTTGCCGGGGCAGCCGTCGCGCTAGATGCCCAGACGGGGGCCATCTTAGCCATGGCCAATAAACCGACTTTTGATCCCAATATATTTGTCTCTTTTCAGGCGCAGAAGGAGCGACAAAAAGTACTGCAAAGCGAAACAACTCTTCTTAACCGAGCTATTAGAGGTCGGTATCCTCCCGGCTCTACGCTAAAGATGATCGGTGCCATTGCAGCAGTAGAAACGGGCATAACGGATACGCTGAGCACATTTGCCGCCTGTGTCGGTTCGCTACAGGTTGGTGACGTCGTATTTCGCTGCAACAATCGCAGCGGACACGGAGAGCTGAACTTAATCGAAGCGATAGAGACTTCTTGCAACACCTACTTTCACCATCTAGCCCAGCTGATGGGCATTGAAATATGGAGAGAATACGCCGAAAAGTTCGGCCTTGGTCGGCCAACAGGGTTGGTGTTTGAGCCTGGAGAGTACGAGGGTTTACTCCCCTCTCGTCAGTATTACCAAGAGCGCGATGGTTGGACCTTAGGTCACTTGCTCAATCTCATTATTGGCCAGGGCGCCATGTTAGCTACGCCGATACAAATGGCGCGTTACACGGCCGCTATTGCCAATGGGGGCAATTTAGTTACTCCTCATTTAAGCGGCCTTTCCCCTTCCCGACAACGCATAGACGGCATATCAGAATCTACGCTGGACATTATCCGCAAGGCGATGCATCAGGTCGTCTACGGACCGCAGGGAACCGGTTGGCGCCTCGCCATTGACGACATAGAAGTCGCGGGCAAGAGCGGCACCGCTCAAGTGCCCAATAGGGAAAACAACAGCAATGATGCGTGGTTCGTGGCTTTTGCACCCTACATAAATCCCGAGATTGCCGTAGCCGTTGTCGTAGAAGGAGGCGGTGGTGGTGGATCAACCGCTGCACCCGTCGCCCGCGAGATTATTGAGGCATTCCACACTAAAAGAGTCCATTCAGAAAAACTCGAATCACGCGTAGATTCTACAGCTTCGTATTCTCTAAGTCAGCGTTAAAGATGAAACTCATTCGCGAAATCGACTATTTACTGCTAGCGGCCACGATCGCAACCGTAGCCCTAGGAATAATCGCCATTTACAGCGCAGCCTATCACAGTGACTCGCAGGTTGTTCAGATAGCTTGGGTCAAACAGGCTAGATTTGCCGTCATCGCTCTCCTGGGCTCCCTCGTTGTCATGCACATGCCCAACAAGCTCCTGTATGGACTTTCCTACCCATTTTATGGGATAGCGCTATTGAGCCTATTAGCTGTATTGCTTTGGGGCACGGGCGAAGATGCTGCCCGGTGGCTTCACGTGGGCCCTCTGCGCCTACAGCCATCTGAGTTTGCCAAAATCGCATCGATTATCGCCCTAGCTCGATATCTGAGCGATTGCAGCGCAGAGCACGTTAATCAAGCGCGACATTTTGTAGGCACCTTAATGCTCTGCCTGATTCCCATGGCTCTCGTAGTACGCCAGCCAGACTTGGGAACGGCCATTTCTTTTACTGCCCCCCTATTGCCCATGCTTTACTGGGCCGGCATGCGCCGCATATACGTGTTTTTTGTCCTCTCTCCCCTGCTGAGCGTTGCCTTTTCCTTTGAACCCTTATGGCAGGGAGCAGCCCCTTATCTGTTCGCTATTTTTATCACTGGCAGCAGCATGGCCGTGCATTTAATACTGGGACGTCTTCTATTCACGATAACAATCTTCCTAACAAACCTAGCCTCTGGATTAGTCACCGTTTACTTATGGGATCACTTTCTCCGCCCCTATCAGAAGGATCGCATCATGACTTTCCTAGATCCTGAGAGCGATCGCTTGGGCACAGGGTGGAATATTATACAATCAAAGATCGCCATTGGTTCTGGAGGCTTAACTGGCAAAGGATTTTTGGAGGGCACGCAAACCAAGTATGAGTTTCTCCCCGCCGCCCATACCGATTTCATTTTTTCTGTCGTTGGAGAAGAACTGGGATTTATAGGTGCCCTTATTACGCTCAGTCTGTTTTTCTTTCTTATAGCTCGAGCCCTCTATATCGGCTCGGTAACAAATAACAGATTCTACAGTTTGATAGCCGTTGGGCTTGGCTCCATGTTGGCTTTTCACGTATTTGTCAATGTAGGCATGACTATTGGAGTCATGCCCGTAACGGGTCTCCCGCTACCTTTCCTAAGCTCTGGCGGCTCGTCGCTCTTAGCCAATTTACTAGCGATTGGTCTGCTGATGCACATTTTTGCTTACAGGCACGAGTATTGATGAAGCACATCATTTTCTGCTCTGCAGTCATGGCGACCTTTATAATCGACAATCCTCAGTGCGGTGGTAACAGAGTCGACCGAGCACAGATAGCTGCCATATACCTAGAAAATAACCATCACGATCAGGCTCTTCTCGAAGCACGAAGAGCACTGCGTGAGGAGGGACCACAAGCTGAGCTACAGCTGATTATTGCACTCGCGCACATGGGATTGGAAGAAGATTCCGCAGCGCTAGAAGTTCTGGTGAATGCCATAGAGCTCGATCCTGCAAACGATCAACTACACAGCGCCTTGCGATCTCTCTGTGAAAAGGAAGCGATCAGGGCAGAAGCGCGCAGTGCACTGATAAAGCTGCGAAATGAGATGCCGCCTCACGCTGCAATGCTGGCAACTGCAGCGTGGATCGAACTGCAGCTAGCGCAGGAAACTCGATCAATGGCCCTGTTGGATTCGGCCATCGCACTTGACCCCAACTATCTGTATGCACGCGTTGAACGCAGCCGGATGGCGCGTAAAAATACAGATTTGGTGCGAGCTGAAAGTGAATTACGCGAGGCGCTGCGCGTCGTCCCGAACCAACCTCGGCTACTTGTCGCTCTTGGAGAGATACTGCTCAAACAAACTCATACTACTTCAGCAGATAGCGCATTCGCTCAGGCACTGCTGCACGACGACTCAATTACTATCGCCGCGCATATCGCCCATATATACAGCGAGCAAAATCACGCGGAAAGGGCGATCGAATATTACGAGCACGCGATAGAGCGCGCTCCAGAAAATGCTCGGTTGCTCAATAATCTTGCCTGGTCCTATGCAGAGACCGGCATCGAGTTAGAAAGGGCAACGCGTCTTTCTTTACGCTCTTTGCAACTCGACGGAGAAAATCCTGTCTACATGGACACATATGCAGAATTGCTGTATTTGCAGAAGCGCTATGCGCACGCCTTTGCCATCATACGGCGCGCTTTAGATATCGAAAACCAAGAGCAGAGCGAATATAGCGACTACCTACGCGATCAATACCGAAAGATGGAGCGCGCACTAGGCCCACGGGCCTCTATGTAATCAACCGCACTTCCTGTATCTGTCATAGTCGATATCCAACGTCTCTAGTTTGATATACAAGTTTTTACGCGACATCCCAATCGCTTCTGCTACCTGCGCGATTACACCATTGTGCCTGCGCAACGCATTGCATAGAAAACGCCTCTCAAATACAGCACGTGCTTCCTTAAAGTTTGCGAAGTCCATGGTTGAGGTTTCATCTCTACTACGCCATTCGATGAGATCAACGGGCACATCATTATGCGCAATTGAGTCATTTCTTGTCAGCACGACCATCTGTTCGACTACGTTGGCCAACTGACGGACATTACCCGGCCATGGGTAATCGCTCAGAATGCGCATCGCCTCTTCTCTAACGCCGAGCACATTCCGTCCGTTACGCCGATTCGCAACTTGGATAAATTGCTTTACAAAGTGTGGAATATCAGACGTTCGCTCGCGCAAAGGAGGTAGTTTGATGGGCACCACCTTTAGGCGATATAACAGGTCTTCGCGAAAGCGTCCCTCGCGCACTTCCTGCTCTAAATCGACATTGGTTGCCGCAACAACGCGCACGTCTACATTGACCGACTGCGTGCTACCTACCCGCTCAAACTCGCGTTCCTGTAGCACGCGTAAAAGACGCAGTTGAACTGCAGGTGAAGCTGCACCGATCTCATCGAGGAAAATAGTGCCTCTGTTCGCTTGCTCAAACCGGCCTATCCTCTGTGCTGTCGCCCCGGTAAAAGCACCCTTTTCGTGCCCAAACAGCTCACTCTCTAACAGGCTATCCGGCAGGGCTGCACAGTTTACGCCAACAAACCGCTCATTCGAACGCATACCGTTGTCGTGGATCCAGCGCGCACAGACTTCTTTGCCTGTCCCGCTCTCTCCCTCTATGAGAACGCTTGCATGGGAATGAGCTATACGGTTTAATCGATCCAACACATCGCGCATTACAGGGGCATTCGCGATAAAAGGCGAGGCGATTTCCGAAGACATGGGGCTTCTCCTATCTTGCTTTGAGGTACTCCTTATCGGCAACATATATTCCTCCTTATGCTTTTGCGGATACGGAGATACGTCAAAATAAGATAAAAATCAAGCTTTTTTTATAATTTTTTAAACGGGAAGGGGAAGAGCAGAAGATCGCATGCCAACGACCTCCTCGGCCAAGCACGCATAGTTCTCCGCCCCAGTTGAGGCCGGATCGTAGGCTATAATAGTCTGTCCAAAGCTCGGCGCTTCGGCCAAGCTTATATTGCGGCGAATGATTGTACTATACACGGCTTCACCAAAATGTTTTTTCGCCTCGTCAACGACTCTTCGGCTTAGCTGTAACCGCTCATCGTAGAGCGTAAGCAGAACACCTTCGACTCGTAAACAACTGTTAATATGACGTTTAACGAGACGTACAGTGTGGAGTAATTTGCTTACACCTTCGAGTGCATAATACTCGCACTGCACAGGAATGAGCACAGAATCCGCTGCTCCCAGCGCGTTGAGCGTTAGCACGCTCAGAGACGGGGGGCAGTCTATCAAGATAAAATCAAACTCACTTACTGCAGGTTTAAGCGACTCCGCCAATTTCTTTTCCCGCCCAACCATAGAGGCCATCTCAACCTCTGCACCTGCCAAGCGGATATGAGAAGGCAAGAGATGGAACTGATGGAACAAATCGATGTCTATGGTGCATAAAGAATCGAGCACGCCGACTTGGCCGAGAAGGACTTCGTAGACGGACATGTGCAGACTGTCAGCAGCAGCACCGCAACCACTTGTGGCATTGGCTTGGGGGTCTAGATCCACGAGTAGCGTCTTGTGTCCCTGAGAAGCGAGACACGCAGCTAAGTTGGTGGCAGTCGTGGTTTTACCCACACCACCCTTTTGGTTGGCAATGGCGATGATAGAGCCCAAAAGGCGCCTGCTTGGTAAAAGTAGACCCCGCCGTGGCAAGAGTTGGCACAGCAAGTCTAACTTTAGGCATAGCAGCCTGACCGCACCGAACATGCGACAGAGCAACAATGCCCCAATTATCAATGGTAATGCAGGCCCTTTCAGCAAGATACAAAAGGGAGAAATACGGTATCTATTGCAGAAAATCTGGGGGAGACAAATGGGCCTATATCACCGCCTCGCAACACAATATATGACAGCCCAATGGACTCGTCAAGAGTTTAACAGAAAATGATTTTCAATACTTTCAGAAGAATTTCAAGTAAAATAAAAACAAATACTTATATGCCATTAGCCGGAAATTGAAGCCAGAAATATGCCTAGAGAAATGCCGGAGGTAACAAAAATAAATGTACCGAACCCCGCCCATCTTCGCGCGGTCACTTTACCTGTCTCAGAAGGTACCATCACACTACTCCTATTAGCAATAGTTTTGCTCTATATATCGTCACTAGGAGAGAATTTCTTTCCCCTTTTTATTTACATGGCAATATAAAGCTCGTAAAATCGACCAACTGAAGTGGAAATAGCAAAAAGCAGACCAAAAAAATGCGAGGCTATCAGCACCGCATAGAGAGACAGGCTGAAGTGGACCTCATATGTGTATGTGGGCACGGAGTCGCGAATAAAAGCGCGGATGACGCAGTTTGTCGAGAGCCAGTTCCTTTATTTGCCGCACGCGTTCGCGCGTGAGTTTGAAACGTCCACCTATTTCATCGAGCGTTAACGGAGGCTCACCCGACAGCCCGAAATACAGTCGGATCACTTCCGATTCTCGAGCATTCAAACGATCCAATACGCTATCGACGTCTTCCCTCAGAGCCTGAGAAAAGACCTCGTCTTCTGGAGACCGTCCCCTTTCATCACAGAGCACATCGATCATGCTTCGATTCTCGCCATCTTCAAAAGGCGCATCCAAAGAGCATGTCGGCTGGTTATCCACAAGCGCCTGTTCGACTTTCTCCGGCGCTATATCCAATGACTTAGCAACCTTTTCAACCGTCACGGATTCCCCTCTAGACTGCAAATCCTCATGCATCCGCAGTATCTTTGCCAACAGATCGCGACGGTTGACCGGCAGACGAACCGTAGACTGCTCCATCAATGCCTGTAAAACGGCCTGCCTTATCCACCAAACGGCATACGAGATAAACTTGTATCCCCGCGTTTCATCAAAACGCTCAGCAGCCGTAATAAGCCCCACATTACCCGCACTTATCAACTCAGCCAGGGACAGGCCCCGGTTTTGATATTCCTTCGAGATCGAAATAACAAAGCGTAAATTCGCTTCGACCAATGCATTGCGCGCTCCGTTATCTCCGGCTCGAATACGTTCAGCTAGCGCACTCTCTTCTCGTGCCCTAAGCGGAGTAGACGTTGCAATATCCTCTAAATACTGAGCGAGTATGGCATCGCCCTCCGGCCTGTAGCCACGGCGAGATACACTCGCAGCGCTTTTTTTTCTCTTGATCGCGTTGGCATTAGACGTTCGCACCGACAAAGCTGTACTCCCGTTAAAAATATCATGCTCACTCAAAGCAATAGTCTACCCATTCGGAATAGACGCAACCCGGTCTTCTCTATATCGGCACGAGCAAAGCCCAACTCTTCTCTCGCTCATAAATAACCCTATATTCTTATCTCCAACTTCTTTCAAATCAACTGGATATATGATGCAAGATGATACCAGCACCGTCGCTGAGCTAAAAGGGATTATCCGCCAGTTTGTCGACGAGCGGGACTGGAGGCAGTTTCATACTCCAAAGGACCTGGCAATCGGCCTATCGATTGAGGCGGCAGAACTTTTGGAGCACTTTCGCTTCCGCAGCGAAGAAGAAATTAAAGAGCGACTCAAAGAGACAGCTAGTCGGCAGGCCGTCGGCCATGAATTGGCAGACGTACTTTACTTTGTACTACTCATGTGTGAACAGCTAGAAATGGACGCTTCCACGCTACTACGAGAGAAAATGGCCCTTTCTGCCGGCCGTTATCCCGTAGAAAAGGCGCGTGGACGCAATGCCAAGTACACGGAGCTATAGCGAGAGGACGCATGGAAAAAACGTCAAACTTTGAGGAGCTTGTACGCGTCATGAAACGGCTGCGTGCGCCTGAGGGCTGTCCGTGGGATCGCGAACAGACGCACAGTTCGCTTAAGCCCTATATGTTAGAAGAGGTTTACGAAGCTTTAGAGGCTATTGATGCAGAGGACGATAGCGAGCTATGCAAAGAGCTAGGAGATGTTCTCCTGCAGGTGGTTTTTCACGCTCAGATAGCCGAAGAGGAGGATCGCTTTACCATAGAAGACGTAGCTGGAGCGATCGTAGAAAAGCTTGTCCGGCGCCACCCTCACGTATTTGCCGACGCGGAGGTAGATAACACCGAACACGTTATAGCAAACTGGGAAGAGATAAAGAAACAGGAGCGGCGCGATGCCGGTCAGCAGCACCCCTCCCACTTAGACGGAATACCCAAGAGTTTGCCTGCGCTTATGCGAGCTCAGCGCATGCAGGCCCGCGCAGCTCGTCAAGGGTTTGACTGGCGAGAAGTCGGTGGTGCACTAGACAAGGTCGAGGAGGAATTTGCCGAGTTACGGCGCGAAAACGAAGCAGGCTCTACAGATACGGTAGAAGATGAGTTAGGCGACCTGCTATTCTCTCTAGTAAACGTATCCCGCTTTCTGCACGTAGATCCTGAACAGGCTCTTCAGCGCGCCATAGCAAAGTTTGAACAGCGGTTTCGTTCGATCGAATCAGCGTTACGCGAGAGAGAACAGTCTATGCGGGATTCCACTCTGGAAGAGCTAGATGCGCTTTGGGATGAAGCCAAGAAGCACGAATAGATCTAGCAAACTTGGCCATGTGGCATTATGGACGTACGTTTTCATTTAGGTGTTTATCCGCTTGAGCTTCCCATTGTCCGCTCACCGTATCGCTTTATGTGAATGACCTTATGAAGCTACTGGTTGCCGAAGATTCTCTATCTATGCGTAAAGTCGTCGTGCGCATGCTGCACGCCATGGGGTACGACGAAGTCCTCGAAAGTCCCAACGGGGCGGATGCTTGGGAAAAAATACAGCACAACGACATAGACCTACTGTTAACTGACTACAATATGCCGCTCTTATCGGGATTAGAATTAACCCAGCGCGTGCGTGGTCAGTATACCGCCTCCCAACTCCCAATCTTAATGTTTACGGTGCGCAACCAACGCAATGATATCGTGGCCGCAGTCAAGGCGGGCGTCAACGGATACATCGCTAAACCTTTCACCGCTGCACAGCTTCGAAAACATCTCGGTAATATTATAGAAAAGCATGCGACGAGCGGCTTGCGTAACCAAGCACAGTCTATAATCAGAGACAACCGTCCTCCCTCACAGCAGGACGATAGCCCCTTTGTAATCATTGCCGAGAAGATCGCCGACGGCAAAGCCCTTTCACAGCTGGGCAACCGCGACTATACGGACCTTATCTACCGCTTCACCACGCGCATAAGCCAGCTCGGTGAATCGGAAGACGCACATGATCTGAGCTACTATATAGACGACAAATCACAGCAAATCGTGCGCTCTATACGAGCTCATAGAGATCGCCTCAAGATGATCATCATCAGCAATGAGATCTCAGGTGGAGGACTCACGCTAGCGCGCCTGGCACGCGTCAACCAAAGCCACGAATTTGTAGTCGCCCTTTTAGTCCATGTCAGTACGGAATTGCCCATTCAAGCTAGAGCCAGCCTGGAAAAAATGGGCGTCTTACTGCTTGAACGTCATCGCTTAGACGATGCTTTTTTAGATAAGTTTTTCCGCGACGAACTGCAGTCTAGAATACACATCGTTCCACACAAGAACCTGTCTCCGGAACAAATCATAGAGCGGATTGAAACCGATATCAGCCTAATGACTTCACTGCCAGTCCTACCCGGCGTCTATCAGCGCATTATGTCGTTATCTCGCTATCGAAACAGCGATATAAAAGATTGGATAGAAGCCGTAAAGACGGATCCGCTGAGCAGCGCGATGCTTATCCGCAGGGCAAATTCCCCTATATACGGCCTGCACACAAAAGTAGAAGATGTGGCAAAGGCCGTTATTCTATTGGGTAAGAGCACGGTGAGAGAACTGATCGTCGCCGACTCGCTTCGCCGCACTTTTCACCCGGTCAAAGAAGCCGACTTCAGCGTTGAAGAATACTGGGCACACAGCTTCGCAACTGCTATGTTTGCGCGTATTCTGAGCTTTTCCCTCGACAGAGAACAGTGGACCGACGAGCAGAAAAAGGAGTTCGACCAACTCTATCTGAGCGACAGAAGCGTAGAGTATCTGAAGGCTCTGCGACTGTATAGCACGTTCGAACTTGGCGAAGACGAAGATCCCTTTGTAAGCGGCATGATGCACGACATAGGCAAAGTCGCTTT
>Ga0181571_10000713_pt1 | contig 22632 bp, 20 predicted proteins | sample 101ome_17_FD_132440 | JGI IMG/M metagenome (GOLD analysis project Ga0181571, IMG submission 132440) | Coastal salt marsh microbial communities from the Groves Creek Marsh, Skidaway Island, Georgia - 101407AT metaG (megahit assembly) | ecosystem: Environmental > Aquatic > Marine > Intertidal... | reverse complement strand
CTTTGTTTCTTCCGTATTTGAGGTACTCTCTAAAAGCCCCAATCAACCAATAAGGTATTACGAACGTCAGTAAAAAGATCATCAACCAAAAACCAATGGTCAAGATGGTTAAAAAAGAAATAAATCCGAGGTATTGATCAAATTCAAACATGTGGTTGTTTTAGGATTCAAAAATAATCATTTTTTTCAGTTTTTTAAATTGAAAATGACTTTCCCACTCCTTTTTTTTAAAAAAAGTTAGTCGGGTAAATTGGGTTTCTTTCAAACCTAGTATTTTTGTCTAAAATCCAATCGTATGGAATACCGAATTGAAAAGGATACACTAGGGGAAGTACAGGTTCCCAAAAACGTATATTGGGGCGCCCAAACAGAGCGCTCTCGAACAAATTTTAAAATTGGTTCCTCGGCCTCTATGCCCCTAGAAATTGTTTACGGCTTTGCCTACCTCAAAAAAGCGGCAGCCTATACCAATCACAAACTCGGTGTTTTAGATCAATCTAAGAGAGATCTAATCGCCCAAGTATGTGATGAAATTTTAGCGGGAACCCACGACGATCAATTTCCCCTTGTCATCTGGCAAACCGGTTCTGGAACACAGAGCAACATGAACGTAAACGAAGTAATAGCAAATCGGGCTCATGTACTTGCGGGAAATCCCTTGGGAGAGGGAGAGAAAACACTCGCACCCAACGACGACGTGAATAAATCTCAATCTTCCAACGATACCTTTCCCACGGGCATGCATATTGCTACCTACAAAATGGTGGTAGAAACAACCCTCCCTGGGGTACAAAAGCTCAGAGATGCCTTGCATCAAAAAGCGGAAGCTTTTAAAAATGTGGTTAAAATCGGGCGTACCCATTTGATGGATGCTACTCCCCTAACGTTGGGTCAAGAATTTTCAGGATACGTCTCTCAATTGGACCACGGCCTAAAAGCCTTGCAAAATACTATGGATCATTTGTCTGAATTGGCTTTGGGAGGAACAGCGGTTGGTACCGGCATCAATATTCCTGCAGGATATGCTACTGAGGTCGCTAGCTTCATTGCTGAATTTACAGGGCTTCCTTTTAAAACTGCGGATAATAAATTTGAGGCCTTGGCAGCTCACGATGCAATAGTAGAGACCCACGGCGCTTTAAAACAGTTGGCCGTATCGCTTAACAAAATTGCAAACGACATCAGGCTTATGGCTTCGGGTCCTCGGTCGGGTATTGGAGAATTAATTATTCCAGCAAATGAACCCGGGAGCTCCATCATGCCAGGAAAGGTTAATCCAACCCAGTGTGAAGCATTGACCATGGTATGTGCTCAAGTAATGGGGAATGATGTTGCCATTACCGTAGCTGGTACGCAAGGACATTATGAGTTAAATGTATTCAAACCCCTTATGGCAGCGAACATACTCCAGTCGGCACGTTTACTCGGAGATGCCTGTGTGAGTTTTACGGACAATTGTGTCTTAGGTATAGAGCCAAACCACAATAGAATCAATGAGTTGGTTCAAAATTCGTTGATGCTCGTCACCGCATTAAATACGAAAATTGGATATTACAAAGCTGCTGAAATCGCAAATAAAGCTCATAAAGAAGGTAGTACGCTAAAAGAGGCCAGTTTAGCCTTAGGGTACCTAACCGAAGAAGAATTTGATTCTTGGGTACGCCCCGAAGACATGACAGGCAATGGTTGATCCACTTGAATTTAGGCCCTATCAAACCCGTGATTCTACTGATTTCAAAGCCCTCAATGTAGAATGGTTGACGACCTATTTTGAAGTAGAACCCTATGATGAATTGGTTTTAAGCCATCCCCAAACTCAAATCATCGATCCCGGAGGGAGTATTTTTATGGTCCTTAAAGAAGGAAAAACAATTGGCACCTTTGCCTTTATTAAAAAAGAGGAGGGCTGCTATGAATTTAGTAAAATGGCCATTACTCCAAAGCAACGCAATAAAGGATATGGAAATTTGATGATGCAATTTGCCATACGCTACGCCGAACAACACCATTGGAAGTCCTTAATCTTGTATTCAAGTACCGTTTTAGAAAATTCCATTTACCTGTATAGAAAGTACGGCTTTGAGGAGGTTCCTATGGAGGCTGGAATCAACTACGCCAGAGGAAACATTAAAATGGAATTGAGGTTAGATAGTTAGTCTCTCGTAAGTTTTCTGTATTGAATGCGTTTGGGCATCAAGTCTTGTCCTAAGCGTTTCTTTTTATTTTCCTCATAATCCGAAAAAGATCCCTCAAAGAAATACACGGAAGAATTGCCTTCAAAAGCTAAAATATGGGTACAAATACGGTCTAAAAACCAACGGTCGTGAGAAATAACCACAGCACATCCTGCAAAATTTTCCAAACCTTCTTCCAAGGCTCTTAGGGTATTGACATCTAAATCGTTCGTCGGCTCATCCAGCAACAAAACATTTCCTTCTTCCTTGAGGGTCATGGCTAAATGTAAGCGGTTGCGTTCTCCACCAGAAAGCGTAGCTACTTTTTTATTTTGTTCACTACCGCTAAAATTGAATCGGCTTAAAAAAGCTCTGGAGTTTACCTGTCTACCGCCTAATAAGATAAGCTCTTGTTCGTCACTAAAGTTTTGCCAAATTGTTTTTTCAGCATCTATATTGGAGTGAGACTGATCAACATAGGCGATTTTAACCGTATCCCCTACGGTAAAACTCCCAGCATCCGCTTGCTCTTCTCCCATTATCATTCTAAAAACTGTGGACTTTCCTGCCCCATTAGGACCGATTACCCCTACAATTCCAGCCTGAGGAAGTACAAAATTCAAGTCGTCGTATAAGAGTTTATCCCCGAAAGCTTTAGATACATTTTTTGCTTCAATTACATTCGTTCCCAGTCTGGGACCGTTGGGAATAAAAATTTCCAACTTCTCATCCACCTGTTTCTGGTCTTGACTCATCAACTTGTCGTAATTAGACAAACGGGCTTTTTGTTTACTCTGACGTCCTTTAGGAGCCATACGTACCCATTCTAATTCACGCTCCAGAGTTTTTTGTCGCTTCGAAGCCTGCTTTTGCTCTTGGGCCAACCGTTTGGATTTTTGATCCAACCAAGAAGAATAATTTCCTTTCCAAGGAATCCCCTCTCCCCGATCCAACTCTAAAATCCAACCTGCTACATTATCCAGAAAATAGCGATCGTGTGTTACTGCAATAACCGTTCCTTGATATTGTGCCAAATGATGCTCTAGCCAATGAACCGACTCCGCATCCAGGTGGTTAGTTGGTTCATCGAGTAACAATACATCGGGTTTTTGAAGCAACAAACGGCATAAAGCTACCCGTCTACGTTCCCCCCCAGATAAGACCCCAATTTTTTGATCCCCAGCTGGAGTGCGCAAGGCATCCATGGCGATTTCCAACTGCGTTTCTAACTCCCAGGCATTGGAGGCGTCTATTTGATCTTGCAATTGCGCTTGACGGTCCATGAGTTCTTGCATTTTATCTGCGTTCTCATAGACTTCGGGTAGGGCAAATTGATCGTTAATCCGGTTGTATTCATCCAATATGGCAACCGTTGCAGCAGCACCCTCTTTGACCACCTCCAGAACGGTTTTATCGTCGTCCAGCTGAGGTTCTTGCTCAAGATAGCCTACTGTGTACCCTTTAGAAAATACTACATCGCCTTGAAAATTCGTATCGAGACCGGCGATAATCTTAAGTAAGGTTGATTTACCAGAACCGTTGAGCCCTAAAATTCCAATTTTAGCGCCATAAAAAAAGCTTAAATAAATATTTTTTAATACGGGTTGATTCGCACTGGGATAGGTTTTACTTATCCCATTCATTGAAAAAATTACTTTTTTATCGTCAGCCATCTAAATTCTCCCTTTTAATGCATTAAAAGCCCAGGCCAAAACATAAAAGCCAACCCCCGCTATCGAGAAACCAATAGCATATTCAGGATATTTGAGCAGCCCAATTAAAATCAAAGCTGTTCCTATGAGTGCCATTACTAAGGCGGTATAACCGAAGATTTTGTTTTTATTTAAGCTCATGGTATGAATGCAAAAAACAAATATCGAACTTTTATTTAAAACCCTCCCTATAGAAATTAGTACTTTCGTAGTTCAGAATGATTTCGAATGAAACTAGAAGAAGAAATAAATAAAGATGCTATCAAAATGGCTTGGGCAAAACTGGAAGGCCTAGTCAGAAAAAATAAACTTGGAGGCGGTAAAGAGCGCTTAAAAAAACTGGAAGAAAAAGGAAAACTGAGTGCAAGAAAACGAATCAATCTTTTGGTGGATAACCCGGAGGAGGTATTGGAAATAGGAGTGCTTGCCGCTGAAAACATGTACCAAGAATACGGGGGTTGCCCCTCTGCTGGGGTGGTGGTCGTCCTTGGGAAAATTGCAGGCAAGCCCTGTGTAATTGTTGCCAATGACGCAACCGTTAAGGCTGGAGCATGGTTTCCGATGACGGCCAAAAAGAATTTAAGAGCCCAAGAGATTGCAATGCAAAATCGCATTCCCATCATCTATTTGGTGGATAGTGCCGGTATTTTTCTCCCCTTACAAGATCAAATTTTTGCAGACAAAGACGATTTTGGTCGAATTTTTAGAAACAATGCCCGTATGAGCAGTATGGGAATTGTTCAAATCGCTGCAATCATGGGAAGTTGTGTAGCCGGAGGGGCCTACCTTCCCATCATGTCAGACGAATCCATTATCGTAGAAAAAACGGGAAGTATCTTTCTCGCAGGGAGTTATCTGGTCAAGGCGGCCATAGGGGAAGAAATTGACAATGAGACCTTGGGCGGCGCCGAAACGCATAGTGGCATCAGTGGAGTTACAGACTACAAGGTGAAAGACGATGCTTCAGCCCTCAAAAAAATTAGAAGTTTAGTCGAAAAAATAGGGGGCAGACCCAAGGCTGGATTTAAAAGAGCAGACGCGCAACAGCCCACACTTCCCTTAGAAGAAATTTATGGATGCCTTCCCAAAGTGAGCAATCAACCCTACGATACGTATAAGCTACTTGACCATTTGGTCGATGCTAATTCTATGGACGAGTATAAGAAAGAATACGGTCAAACCCTTATCACTACCTATGCAAAAATAGAGGGATGGTCTGTTGGAATTGTGGCAAATCAGCGGAAGGTAGTCAAAAGTAAAAATGGTGAAATGCAATTTGGAGGAGTCATTTACGGGGATGCCGCAGATAAAGCAACCCGTTTTATCGCCAATTGCAACCAACGCAACATCCCCTTAGTATTTCTTCAAGACGTTACCGGATTTATGGTAGGAAGCAAAGCGGAGCATGGAGGAATCATTAAAGACGGAGCGAAAATGGTAAATGCAGTAGCCAACTCTGTGGTTCCGAAATTTACTATAGTTGTAGGAAATTCTTTTGGAGCAGGTAATTACGCTATGTGTGGGCGCTCGTTTGATCCTCGGTTTATGGTAGCGTGGCCCACAGCAAAAATTGCCGTGATGGGAGGAGCGCAAGCCTCAAATGTTTTAGTGCAAATTGAAAAGGCTACTTCAAAAAAAGAAGGCCAGAAAAACCAGGAGCTCAAAGAAGAAGAGCTACAAAAAGAAATTCAATCCCGTTACGAAGAAAAAACAGAAATTTTACATGCAGCATCCCAACTTTGGGTAGACGCTGTAATCGACCCTACAGCAACCAGAAAGTGGATCAGTACAGGAATTGAAGCAGCTAACGAATCCCCAACGGACGAAAAATTCAATATGGGAATCCTACAGGTCTAAGGTTTGTAGTGGCTCCAATGCCAGTGTTTGTTTCCGTTTAATTTTTCCACTATCTGTTTCAATAAAATCTGGGAAAATCAAGACTTGCCTAGGACATTCATACGCCTCCAATCGATCGAAGGATTTTATTTTTTCGACTAAGCTCTCCACATTCAGGGTTTTGGAGTAGCGCAAGGCAAGGACAACCTTTTGTCCAAGTTCTTTGTCTTCCCTCCCTCCAATAAAAAAATGCGCGGACAGTACCTCCGACAGTTTTCGTTCTATTTGCTGTGGATGCAATTTTACTCCTCCAGAATTAATCACCTCATCCACCCGACCAATCAGTCGAAAACGCCCTTCCTCTAATAGCTCAATGGCGTCATTGGTCACAAAGTGATTTACCTGAAGAAGTTCAGCATTGGCTATCAAACACCCCCTGTCGTCTTGGGAAATTGTTACGTGAGGTAAACAGCGGAATTCAGAAGTAGGATCATCCATCTTGCGGACAGCAATGTGCGAAAGGGTTTCTGTCATCCCATAGGTTTCAAAGGCATTGACCTTGGCATTCAACAAAGCCTTTTGTAAGGATTTGGAAACAAAGGCCCCGCCTAGGATTAAGGTATTAACTTGGTTCATTTTATCGAGCGAATGAAAGGCTTGCATGGGAGTCATGGCTACAAAATCGTAGGATTTGTCGTTTTTGTGAAAAGGACGTCTGGAAGGGGATATTAAATCCAGCGAAAGTCCGAGAATAAGCGCCCGAATAAGCATCATTTTACCCGCAATAAAATTGGAGGGTAAGCAATGTAAGGCACGATCGCCGACACTGACATTAAAAAACTCTCCCGTTGCAATTGCACTGTTGACTAAAGCCTGTTTGTGAAACCGAATTCGCTTCGGTGAAGCCGTAGTTCCAGAGGTAACCAAATCTATTGTTTCCGACTGATCCAACCAATCCATTAGAAAATCACCCATATACTGTTCGTAGCGATCTCCTTCTTTGATGAAACTATAGGCCACTTGTTTTAAACCCTCTCGGTCATAAGGAAAACCATTCAGTAAAAAACGATTGTGAATCTTGGAATAATGAGGAATTTGCATGCTAAAATTTTGAAATAAGTTTTGATTTCCAATTACTCCAACCATACTTTTTGGACATCAACAGGAGAAATAAAGGATAAAATAAAAGTAATGAAACAATCAACTCGGCACCCAAAGAAGGTTCCGAAACATCAATCAAGACAGACTCTGTCTGAAATGCGGTCCAAGTAGAGGTGACCAAAAGGGCAGTAACCAAATTATTTGCAGCATGAAACCCCAAGGCCAATTCAATCCCTTCGTCCATTAGGGTCATGATACCTAAAAACAGACCTGTGCCGATATAATAAACTAAGATTCCATACCCTAGTTTTTCTACTTCTGGATTAAAGAGATGTAAACTCCCAAAAATCAATGAGGTCATGAGAAGGGGTGCCCAGGTATTTTTAAATAGCCCACCAAACCCCTGCATCAAATAGCCGCGAAAAATGAATTCTTCCAAACTGGTTTGAATGGGAATTAACAGAACGCCAATGACAAAAAGTAAAGCAAAACGTTTCAAATTAAAATTCCATTCATAATGCTCAGGACTGATCAAATAATCTATCCCTAGAAGCAAAACAGTTACCCCAGACCAAATAACAAAAGCGTACAAGGCCCTATTCCAATCTATTTTATCCCTAGTGGTTGTGATGCTAATCAACGAGCGTCCATGCATTTTTCTAACTACCAATAAAAGGCCTAAAAAAGCGGTAGCAAAGGGAATTAATAGCAAAAAGAGTTGTAGGTTTTTATCGATGCTGCGCATCATTTCCATGGGATCCCCCCCTGGACTTACTCCCGCCTCCTGCATTACGACATAGGTCAGCGGAATTTGCCCCAAGAAACTAAAAATAATAATAACAAAAGATCCCAAAAGATACATCCAAAAGGGATTCTTATACTGGAGTGCTTGCTTTAGAAACATGGAGTTTAAATTAACCCCCAAGGTATCGAATTATCTATCCCCAAACAACCTTTTTCAATACGTAAAGGGCTAGGGATATTATTTGTGAACAAGGAACCTGTACCAAGACCTTGGGGAAGGGTTACTCCAAGGCTGTAGGTCCATTGCGCTATCGCATTTAAGCCCACATTGCTCTCCAGAGCACTGGTGACCCACCAATCCACTCCTTCTTTTTCAGCTAATTGTATCCATTCTTCAGACGGAGCAAAGCCTCCTAACAAACTCGGTTTTAGGATGAGGTAGTGCGGTTTGATTTCTGAAATCAACTTTAACTTTTCATCCTCTGTATAGATGCCGATTAATTCTTCATCTAAAGCGATAGGCAGAGGGCTTTTTAAACATAAATCCGCCATGGCCGATCTTTGATTGACAGCAATGGGTTGTTCAATAGAATGAATTTCATAGGCACTCAGTTGCTTTAACTTTTCAAGTGCTTCAGTAGGTTTAAAAGCTCCGTTAGCATCCACTCGTATACTTATTTCACTCGCGCTAAACTCTTTTCTCAACTGAGCCAATAACTTCAATTCAGTATTAAAGTCAAGAGCTCCAATTTTAATTTTTATACAGTCAAATCCACGGCTTATAAGCTCTTTGATTTGTTTGCTCATAAACTCAAAATCTCCCATCCAAACCAAACCGTTAATGGGAATTTGTTTCGTTCCTTTTACAAAGTCAGAAGGAAACAAGGAAAAACCATCTTTGGATTGAAGGGAACGCAAGGCAGTTTCTAAAGCCATCTGTACCGCAGGCCATCCATTTAAGTCTGGGAGTGCAGACTGGGATTCCAACGCCTTACAAAGCGAGTCTAAGGTTGATTCCATTTGCGCTGGAGGGTCAGGACTCAATCCCGCTATCAGACTACATTCCCCAACACCCGTTTCCCCCCCCTCTTCCAAAAGTAAAAACCAACTGTCTTTATACGTCAGCACACCACGTGACGTGCCACTGGGCCTTTTGAATAGTAAACGGTGTTTTTTATAGTATGCTCTCATTAACCCAGAGAATAACTAATGAATATCAATAGTGATAGGGCAAATGTAGCTAATGCAACTTTTTTTAATTCAGGATCTAAGGTTTTAGGATCTTTATTTTTTATTACACTTAGCAGATGAAATAGCAATGGAAAAACACCCAACCCTACCAACCAAGAAAAGCTGACGGTTTGTTGAACAGAAAAGGCAATTAAAATTACCACTGCCCCTCCGATTAAAAAATAATGGTAGTATTTTGCTCCCAAAGCTCCCAGTAAAACGGCAAGAGTACGCTTGCCTACCGCAGCATCACTCTCCCGATCTCGCATATTGTTTAAATTTAAAACTGCAACAGACAATAACCCAACAACAACAGCCATAGCAACTGCGGCTAGAGAAAATTCTTTCAACTGAAGAAAATAGGCACCCAATACGCTGACCAAACCAAAAAATACAAATACAAATACATCACCTAATCCGCGGTAGCCGTAGGCTTTATCCCCTACGGTATAGGAGATCGCCGCCCAAATACTAAAAATTGCTAATCCCAAAAAAATCAAGAAATACATCCAGGAGTTGCTTCCAAAGGCTGCGGTAATGAGTATCAATGCCAACAGTAAGGATACTAGGGCAACCCCTACGATTCCTTTTTTGAGAGCTTGACGACTCAGTAGCCCCAATTGCAATACTCTTTCAGGACCTATACGGTTTGCATTATCCGTTCCCTTAACCCCGTCCCCATAATCGTTAGCCAAATTAGAGACAATTTGAAAAGTAACAGCTGTGAGCAACATCAACACGAATAAAAGCCATGAAAAATTTGCCTGTTGAACACAAAGTGCATTCCCGACAATGACACCGGATATAGACAGGGATAAGGTACGCAGACGAGCGGCACGAATCCAAATCTTTGTGGTCTTAAAGGGCATTAAGGAAATTTGGGATATTTCTTAAAGTTGGGAGCTCGTTTTTCCAGAAAAGCTTGTTTCCCTTCCTGAGCCTCTTCCATCAAATAGTACATTAGGGTAGCATCTCCTGCCAGCTGCATCAATCCATGTTGACCATCCAACTCTGCATTGAGACTTCGCTTGATCATGCGCAAAGCTAAAGGGCTGCGTTGCTGCATGATTTGGCACCATTCCATTACCGTATCTTCTAGATTTTCTAGGGGTACTACTTTATTAACCATCCCCATATCCAAAGCTTCTTGTGCTGAATATTGTTGGCACAAAAACCAGATTTCTCTCGCTTTTTTCTGTCCTACATGTCGCGCTAAATAGGAAGATCCAAAACCACCGTCAAAACTGCCTACTTTGGGACCGGTTTGTCCAAAAATGGCATTCTCACTAGCTATAGTTAAATCACAAACTACATGAAGCACGTGCCCTCCCCCAATAGCATAGCCGTTGACCATTGCAATAACAGGCTTTGGCAGTTCTCGTATCCGTTTGTGCAAATCCAATACATTGAGTCGAGGTACACCATCTTCTCCTACATAGCCCCCTACCCCTTTAACGTTTTGATCTCCTCCACTACAAAAGGCTTTGTCTCCAGTCCCGGTAAGGACAACCACATCGATATCATTTCGTTCACGACAAATCTCCATAGCGTCCAACATTTGAATGTTTGTTTCTGGACGAAAGGCATTGTACACTTCTGGGCGGTTGATTGTAATTTTAGCTACTCCTTCGCAAAATTCAAAAAGAATGTCACTATACGTTCCTAGGGATTTCCAACTTCTCATCTTCACATATTTTTGACAAAAATACAGATTTATTTACGAGCAATTGGAATGGATTCCGGGGAATTCTGAATTTTGAAAACCGCTTAGTTTTTGGCTGCCATCCACTTAAAATAATCCAATAAAATAGTGTCGTTTTTCTTTCGTGGCGTTTGGATTTCCAACAGCTGAGGTCGGTGATTTGTAGTTATAAATCTGGAAAAATTGCGTTTTAAACTTCGCGGTGAATCTGCTTTCAAATATCCTAAATCAAAGGCTTTGGCAATGTGTTTGGCAGTACGCGTATGTGTCGTTTCAAAATAACGATCATAGGCTGGGGTATCTTTAGTGCCAGGCAAAATTCTAAAAATTCCACCTCCTTGGTTATTGATCAAGATGATTTTAAAATTAGCTGGTAGGGCTTCATTCCAAAGCCCATTCACATCATAAAAAAAACTGAGGTCACCCGTTAGTAAAACGGTGGGTAGCGGATTGATTTGTGCGGCTCCCACAGCGGTAGCTGTACTTCCATCAATTCCACTTGTTCCTCTGTTGCAATAAAATTCGACATTTTGGGGCCAGTCAAACAATTGGGCATAGCGAATCGAAGAACTGTTTGCCAATTGAATTTGGATGTCGGAAGGAAGGTGTTGGGAAAGGAATTGAAACACAAAAAGATCTGAAAAAGGAAGTTTGGATAAATAGTCCTTCCCTATAGAGATAAAATTGTGATACCTTTTCAATACTTCCGTTTGAAAGGTACTTTGCAGTTGTTGCGAAGGATTTGTGTATAGGGATTCTAGAAAGTGTTGGGGTGTAGTTTGAATAAAACGCTCCAAGCAATAGTAAGTGTTATATGCTTTTTTAACATCCACATGCCAATGCTTTTGGGGGCGGTTTTTGCGAAGAAAAGATTTAATTTTTTTAGAAACTACCATCCCCCCAATACTCAAAAGAAGCTCAGGAGCCAACGACTTCGTAGGGGAATCATCTAATAATTCGAGGGGGGCCATAAGGCTATCGATAGACTGTATCCGTTTCGGATGACTAATGTTTGAAGTGGTCTCGGTAAACACTACCACAGTAGGATCTTCGCACAACCGATTGATCAAGTCCTGAGTAAGAACATGAGGAGCTTGTTGCCCTACTATGACCCACTTTTTTGGTGCATTATGCCAAGTCGTTTTAATCGTTTCAAAATCCTTAGGAAGTTCAAAAGGATTCTGTTTTACAGGTTCCGTTTCAGCTAATGGCAAAAGAGATTCCGTCATCCCATAGAGGGGCTCTTCCATAGGAATATTAAGATGCACCGGCCCTTGAGAAAGAATTGATTGTTGTAAAACGCGAGCAATTTCAATCGCATTAAAGTCCTGATGCTCTTTTTGTAGTCGCTCTACCTCCGCTGCAGTGGCATTTGTTGGAAGCAATTGCTGCAATGGATTTTCCATTAAGGTTGCTGTAGCATGACTAACGTCGGGTTTCAGAACAGCCGAAGCCTCAAGATGGGGTTCAAACACTCCGGTTTGACGGATGGTCTGACCGTCACCAATATCGATCCGGTGAGGCATGCGATCTGCAGAAAGCACTACCAAAGGAATGTCACTGTAAAAAGCTTCTGCCACAGCCGGATAAAAATTAAGCAAAGCTGAACCCGAAGTACACACAATAGCTACAGGTTGTTTGAGTTGTTGTGCCATACCCAAGGCAAAGAATGCCGCAGCCCGTTCATCTACTACGCTATACGTTTTAAAAAAAGGATGGTGAACAAATCCATTTGTCAAGGGGGCATTTCGAGAACCCGCACAAATGACAATACGCTCAATTCCAAAACGTTCGCATAGTATGACTACAGTTTGTGCAAGAGGTATAGAGGGATAGCTGAGCTGCTTCATGGGCTACAAAAATACAAAACACTTTGTATAAGCAACAGCACCTACTGCGCTTTAAAGTACGCTTGCTAATGTTTTTGCTTTTCGCAAAGTTTCTTCCCACTCTTTGTCTGGGTCGCTTTGAGCAGTAATACCGGCACCTACATAGAGCGTCACCTCTTCAGGAGTCCAGCGCCCACATCGCAAGTTGACAAACAACTGTGTGGTTGTAGAAGTGATAGGACCTAAAAAGCCGGTGTAAAAACTCCTGTTGTGGAGTTCATGGGTTTGAATGAAATCTTGTGCCGCAGCCTTTGGAACACCCCCAACTGCAGGAGTAGGATGAAGTGCCTGAGCAACTTCAAACAGGTTACCATTCAGTGCTGGAAACTGAAAATGAGTGCAGAGGTGTACTAAATTTCCTGCACGTTGGTTCGAGGTCTCACTTTTTTTAATTTGATCATGGGGAAAAAGGGTCCTTAAATCCTGCTCCACCTGTAGCGCAACGAGTACTTGCTCTTCCCTTTCTTTTTTGGTCCAGCGAGGAGGCTTGCTTTGATGGTAAATTTGAGTTCCAGCCAAAGCAACCGTTTGGCTACCCTCTTTTTGACTGCTGATAAACTGCTCTGGGGTAGCACCAAACCAGGTCCCCACTTGAGGATGATGCCATAAGTAGACCATAGCTAAAGGATAGCGGTTTAAGAGTTCTTCAAATACATTGAATATACTTTTGTTGCTTGTAAGTTTTTGGGTTTGTGACAGTACAACCTTTGTCAGCTTGCCAGCAGCTATGGTATCTTTTGCCTTTTTCACTAAAGTTTTAAAAAAGGGTTTTTCTCGAGTATCTAAAACTACCTCCGAAGCGTCAAGATCCTCGGAAAATTCATTTTTGAATTGAACTGTTTCAACAAACTGATCGGGAATAAATGGCACGTTGGAAATAGCTTCATAGGGAGCCATGACAAAACCACTGCATTTTAAATCTTGAGTGTAATGAAGCTGGGGATCTTTTTGAAAATAAAGCGTGAGTTGATTTTGATTGGGAAGTCGAAAACAAACAAAAGGGAGCTTTTCTTCCCAAAGTTGTTTCAGTTTTAGGTTGAGAAATGCATCCATTACTCCTTGTAACGGGTGTAAGTTGTCAATTTGCAAAGGGAAATCAGTTCTTGATCCTCATTTACGATCCTTATCTCCCACAACTGTATCGTTTTCCCAAGGTTAATAGGACGCGCAGTGGCATAGACAAAACCCGACTGAACACTTTTGAGGTGGTTGGCAGTAATTTCAATGCCCCGAACAAGCGCTTTAGGGTTTTTATTTAACACAAAAACAGCCGCACTTCCCACGCTTTCTGCTAAAGCTGCTGTTGCACCTCCATGCAACACTCCATCGGGCTGAAATACTTTGGGGCTTACAGGCATACGAGCAGTAAGAAAATCCTCGCCTACGTCGGTATATACTATCTCCAAGGTTTCCATCAGTGTGTTTTTACAAATGGCATTGGTGAGTCGCAATATTTCTTTCTTATCCATGCGCTTTTTTTAGTAAAAGTAAGAAAACCTCCTGGTGTAAGCAGGAGGTTTTAAAAGTACACTAAAAAGGTGTTGTTTATTTCACTTCTTCAAAATCGACATCCTGGACGTCATCGCCACCAGATGCTTCTGCTGAAGCCTCAGGCTGAGCCCCCTGGGCTGGATCTCCTCCACCCGCTTCTGCTTGTGCCTTATACATTTCTTCAGAGGCGTTTTTCCAAGCCTCATTCATGGCTTCTAGACTTTTGTCAATCGCTTCTAAATCTTTAGACTCGTGCGCTTTTTTCAAATCAGCCAAGGCAGCTTCAATCGGCGCTTTTTTGTCCTCAGAAAGCTTTTCACCAAACTCTGTCAATTGTTTTTCCGTTTGGAAAATCATTTGATCTGCACTGTTGAGTTTATCAACTTGCTCTTTGGCTTTTTTATCAGCATCGGCATTGGCTTCTGCTTCTTGCTTCATTTTTTCTATTTCTTCCTCCGTTAACCCAGAAGACGCTTCAATTCGAATGTCTTGAGATTTATTTGTCGCTTTATCCAAAGCACTCACTTTAATGATACCATTCGCATCGATATCAAAAGTTACTTCAATTTGAGGTGTTCCTCTTTGTGCTGGAGGTATACCGTCAAGGTGGAAGCGTCCAATTGTTTTGTTATCCGTTGCCATCGAGCGTTCTCCTTGAAGTACATGAATTTCTACCGAAGGCTGGTTGTCAGCTGCAGTTGAGAAAACTTGCGATTTTTTAGTAGGTATGGTCGTATTGGACTCAATAAGCTTCGTCATTACCCCTCCCATGGTTTCAATTCCTAAGGAAAGTGGGGTAACATCGAGTAACAAAACATCTTTTACGTCACCCGTCAACACTCCCCCTTGAATAGCTGCACCAATAGCAACTACTTCATCTGGATTAACCCCTTTTGAAGGTTTTTTTCCGAAGAATTTTTCAACTTCTTCCTGAATCACAGGAATTCGAGTCGACCCTCCCACTAGAATAACCTCATCAATGTCAGATTTAGACAAGCCAGCGTCGTCTAAGGCTTTTTTGACAGGGTTCATGGAGCGTTTTACTAAGCTGTCTGCAAGTTGTTCAAAGTTCGCACGGGTCAGGGTAGTAACCAAGTGTTTTGGACCAGACTCCGTAGCGGTTACATAAGGAAGATTGATTTCCGTTTGTGTAGAAGAGGAAAGTTCGATCTTGGCCTTTTCTGCAGCTTCTTTAAGACGCTGGAGTGCCATGGGATCTTTGCGTAAATCAATTCCCTCATCTTGGTTGAATTTTTCGGCTAAAAAATCGATAATCACTTGGTCAAAATCATCTCCCCCCAAGTGGGTATCTCCGTTGGTAGATAATACTTCAAATACCCCATCACCCAATTCAAGAATGGAAATATCAAAAGTTCCTCCTCCTAGGTCATATACTGCAATTTTTTGATCCTTACCTCCCTTATCCAAGCCATAGGCTAGAGCTGCGGCGGTAGGTTCGTTAATGATTCGCTGTACTTTTAATCCTGAGATTTCACCAGCCTCTTTGGTGGCTTGACGTTGTGAGTCGTTAAAATAAGCAGGTACTGTAATTACAGCTTCACTTACATCTTGACCTAAATAATCTTCGGCTGTTTTTTTCATCTTTTGCAGAATCATTGCCGACAATTCTTGAGGCGTATACAATCGACCGTCAATATCCACACGTGGGGTGTCGTTATCCCCTTTGACTACCTTATAGGCTACATTTTTTACTTCTTTTGAGGATTCAGAAAACTTATTCCCCATAAACCGTTTAACAGAAGCGATTGTCTTTGTTGGGTTGGTTACCGCTTGACGTTTTGCCGGGTCTCCCACTTTGATTTCGCCTCCTTCTACAAAAGCAATGACTGAAGGAGTTGTTCTTTTTCCTTCTGCATTAGGTATCACGACGGGTTCGTTTCCCTCCATAACCGATACACATGAATTTGTAGTCCCTAAATCAATTCCTATTATTTTACTCATGATGTTTACTAATATTTTTTTCAATTAATAGACAAGCATTGTGCCATGGACAGAATACTGACAGCTTGGCAGTTTTATTTAAAATTGATAAGGCTGAAACATATAAATAAGTATAAGGCAGAGGGTAAAAACAATAAAGCCCACTTAGGGAATACGATAAGAAACACTATTTTTGAAAAAAAACTATGTCCGCAGCAAAGAAGACCTACGCAAGGATCACGACCAAAACCTTGCATGAAATGAAGGCAAATGGTGAAAAAATTTCCATGCTTACTGCCTATGACTTTACCCTAGGAGGCATTGTAGATCAAGCAGGTGTGGATGTTATTTTAGTTGGTGATTCTGCCTCTAATGTCATGGCGGGACACGAAACCACCTTACCCATTACCCTGGATCAAATGATTTACCATGCCAGTAGTGTGGTTCGCGGGGTCAGACGTGCGCTTGTGGTGGTAGACCTGCCCTTTGGGACATACCAGGCAGACTCCAAAGAGGCTCTGCGCTCTGCCATTCGGATTATGAAAGAATCTGGTGCCCATGCCGTCAAATTGGAAGGCGGGGAACAGGTCAAAGATTCTATCGAACGTATTTTAAAAGCGGGCATCCCTGTAATGGGGCACCTCGGACTAACCCCTCAGTCCATCTACAAATTTGGAACTTATACCGTTAGAGCAAAGGAAGAACAAGAAGCCGCTCAACTGCTTAAAGATGTTAAAATTTTAGAAGAAATGGGGTGTTTTGGTATCGTACTAGAAAAAGTACCTGCGGCTCTTGCAGCACAAGCTGCAGCTTCTATATCCATACCCGTAATTGGTATCGGTGCTGGTAGTCAAGTGGATGGCCAAGTCTTGGTATTACACGATATGTTGGGGATGAATAAAGAATTTAGTCCTCGGTTTTTACGCCGTTATCTCGACCTCGACCAGCTTTTACATCAAGCTATAGGTCAGTATAGTGCTGATGTCAAAGCTTCGTATTTTCCGAGTAAAGACGAACAATATTAGCGTTTAGTGGAGGAGCGTATCCTTTTTGAAGACAATCATTTGATTGTGATCTCCAAAAAAGCGGGAGAATTGGTGCAAGGAGATCATACGGGTGACCTTCCTTTAGCAGAACTACTTAAAACCTATTTAAAAAAGAAATACAACAAGCCTGGTGCAGCCTATCTGGGGGTGGTGCATCGCTTGGATCGTCCTACCAGCGGCGTGGTCCTCTTTGCAAAAACCTCCAAAGCCTTAAGCCGCTTAAACGCTCAATTCAAACTCAGAACTCCCCAAAAAACCTATTGGGCAATCGTCAGTAAAGATTTTAATCAATCTAGTGGAACCTTAAGTCATTGGATGACTCGAAATCCCAAACAAAATAAATCTAAAGCACACTCTAAAGAGGTCCCTGCTAGTAAAATAGCCAAACTTCACTTTAAAAAGATTAAAGATTTTGAACGCTATAGTTTATTGGAAATCCATTTGGAAACGGGACGTCATCACCAAATAAGGGCACAGCTCTCAGCTCTCGGTTTTCCGATACAGGGAGACTTAAAATACGGAGCTCCACGAAGCAATCGAGATGGCAGCATCAGTTTGCATGCCCGCAGCCTGCAAATTGAACATCCTGTTACAAAAAAAATAGTGCTCTTTACTTCAGATCCGCAGCCAGTGGGGATATGGAAGGCCGTTCTTTCCGGTTGAGTAGGGTGGCTTTCGTTTTGATAATTTCCGCAATGGGGACATTGTGAATTTTACTCTCCAACCAAGAAAGAATATCCAAATACAAAAAAGAACGACGCTCGTAAGGGTCATTTTCATATTGCTTTAACTCATTGTACAACGTTTCAAAAGCCCGCTTAAGGTCGTGAGGAAATATATCGCCAAGCCCTCTAACAAAACGGATCATCGCTTTTTGCACTTCATGCAAATCATTCATTTTAATCAAAAACTTGTAGGTTTCTCTTAAATGGGTTTCAAGATGGTAGTCAAACCCTGCTTCGTAGTGGGCAAAAATGTTGAGAACTCTGGAAAAACACAACAAGTCTTCTCGCATTTTCAAGCTTTTATTGCTGATAATTTTATCTAGGTATACAATACAATTTTCATAATCTGCTGCACCAAAATACACACAAGCTATTTTGTAATAAAACATCATGATGTGGTGCGGATCAAATTGATTTTTAAACTCTTTTATCCCTTTTTTTATTTCGGGAACGATCACGGTTCCTTCATTAAAACTGCCTTCTAAAAAATGAAAATTGAGCTTATTGCTGTAATAAAACTGGAAATTCAACGCCTTTAAATTGTCATTTTTAGGAAATTCAGCACTTGAAGTACGCAACATCATTTGTTGTAAGGTCTCCTTAAATTTGGAAGGATATTTGATTAGAGCCAAACTTTCCATCAAATAATTATTTCCTTTAAGATAAAACACCGGATGTATAGCTATCATGGAGGGGGATTCCTCAAACATTTCTACCCATTTGGATGCGTACCGATAGGTAGATAAAAAATCTTGAGTCAAAAAGCTGTACCACACATGGGCTTTATAGTACCACAACTTTTCTCTAAACCCTAGGGCGTCATGGTCTAGTTTGGGTAAATTTTCATAAAAAAATTGAGTAATTTCTCGAAACTCTTCATCGCTCTTGGCATAACCCGCTTTAATCAGACGCTCATACAATTGTAACGATAAATTTGACAGTTGGGTGGCCAGATTGTTTTGAATCCGCAACTGATCGGCCTCTGAAATGAGGGTTTCCGTTCGATTACTCAAACTTCGAGTAATGTACTGAGATTCAATTACTTTTTCCAGCTCTACTATATCGTAGGCACTGTATTTTTCTTCGTTTTTAAGCGCTAAAAGTTTTGCTTTTTCCAAAACCTTTAAACTCTGCTTGTAGAGTCCTTTTTGGTAAAGTATGGTAGCAAAATCTAACTGCTCCCTAATTTGAATCCGAATGTTCTTGTGAACAGGATTCATTCGTAAACTGATCAGAATTTGCTTGTATAAATGCGCTTTTAAATTGGATAGCTGCTGTTTGGTAACGATCCCTTTTTTGAGAATCACTTTTTCATCGTAGCGATTCATTTTGTCTAATAATTGAAATAAATTCAAAAATTTGGAATCTTCATTGGATCCCATTCTTCCCACATAAAGTCTAAACTGTCGTTTTTCAGACTTTGTCAGTGATTTTACAAGAACAAACAAATTATCTTTCTGCTCACTTGTCATTGTAATGGGTTTTGATGCAATTTACTAATTATTAGCACTTTATAATAGAGTTTCTCTCGTAGAATGTTGTAATACAAAAATAAGGATTTTATCTCAATCTTAGGTTTTAAATTAAATTCGTATCATTAAACAAACCGGACAGATTCTCTACAATGGATTACGTCGAAATATTTGATACCACATTGCGCGATGGCGAACAAGTGCCCGGTTGTAAGCTGGACTCAAAAACCAAACTTATCATTGCTGAACAGCTTGATCTTCTTGGGGTTGATGTTTTAGAAGCTGGTTTTCCCATTTCCAGTCCAGGAGATTTCAAATCCGTTGAGGAAATATCAAAATTAGTAAAAAATGCTCGAGTATGTGGCCTCACCAGAGCAGTTAAAAAAGATATTGACGTTGCGGCAGAAGCGATCAAACATGCCAAACGATCAAGAATTCACACAGGTATTGGGACTTCAGAAAGCCACATGCGTTACAAGTTTAACGCAAGTCCTGAGGAAGTGTTAGAACGCGCTGTAGCGGCCGTAAAACATGCCAAAAGCTATGTAGAAGATGTCGAATTTTACGCTGAAGATGCAGGAAGAACGGATAATGAATTTCTTGCTAAAGTGTGTGAAGCAGTCATTAAGGCTGGGGCTACCGTGCTAAACATTCCTGACACTACAGGCTATTGTTTGCCCGAAGAATACGGAGCCAAGATGAACTATTTGATGGAAAACGTCAAAGGGATTCACAAAGCGCGTCTTTCCTGTCACTGTCACAACGACCTTGGATTAGCCACTGCCAACTCCATAGCTGGAGTTCAAAACGGTGCCCGACAAATCGAATGTACCATAAACGGAATCGGAGAGCGTGCCGGAAACACCTCGCTGGAGGAAGTCGTGATGATTTTACGTCAGCACCCCAATCTAAACCTTGATACCCGCATTCAATCCAAAATGCTCAACAGCATGAGCAAATTAGTTTCTGAAAGTATGGGAATGCCTGTTCAACCAAACAAAGCCATCGTAGGGGCCAATGCATTTGCGCATTCCTCTGGCATACATCAGGATGGGGTCATCAAGAAAAGAGAAACATATGAAATCATTGACCCGAAAGATGTTGGGGTCACAGAATCCTCCATAGTACTAACGGCCCGAAGCGGTAGAGCCGCTTTGGCGTATCGAGCAAAAAATATTGGTTACGAATTGGACAAACTGCAGTTAGATAAAGTTTATGAACAATTCTTAATTGTAGCAGACCAACAAAAAGAGATTAATGATGAGGATTTACCCAAAATCATTGAAGCAAGTAATTTATAACTAGTTTATTTTTCATGAAAAAAACCCTATTTGATAAAGTTTGGGACTCCCATGTAGTGCGTAGCATTGAGGAAGGACCAGATGTACTGTTTATTGACCGTCATATGGTTCATGAGGTAACCAGTCCCGTCGCTTTTTTAGGATTAGAAAACAGATCGCTACCGGTACTCTACCCCAATCGAACCTTTGCCACAGCAGATCACAACACCCCTACCCTTAATCAACATTTACCCGTTGCAGATCCTTTGTCACGAAATCAATTGAAGGCGCTGGAAGAAAATGCGAACAAACACGGTATTTCTTATTGGGGGTTGGGTCACCAAAAAAACGGTATTGTTCATGTTGTAGGCCCTGAATACGGAATTACACAACCGGGAGCTACAATCGTTTGTGGAGATTCACATACCTCAACACATGGGGCTTTTGGAGCTATTGCTTTTGGAATTGGTACTTCGGAGGTTGAAATGGTTTTGGCAACCCAATGCATTATGCAGCCTAAGCCAAAAAAAATGAGGATTACCATTAACGGTTCCCTTAACAAAGGAGTGACCCCTAAAGATGTCGCCTTGTTTATCATTTCAAAACTGACAACTTCTGGGGCTACTGGTTATTTTGTTGAATATGCTGGAGAAGTATTTGAGCAACTCAGCATGGAAGGACGAATGACTGTCTGTAACTTAAGCATAGAAATGGGTGCTCGTGGAGGCATGATTGCACCAGACGAAAAAACATTTGAATACATCAAAAACAGAGAATTCACTCCTCAGGGGGCAGATTGGGACAAAGCCATGGAGTATTGGAGCACCTTGTACACGGATGAAGGAGCTGTTTTTGACAAAGAACTCCACTACGATGGAGCAGCCATTGACCCCATGATTACCTTCGGAACCAATCCGGGCATGGGAATGAGTATTACCAAAGCCATCCCGAGTGCTTCAGAGGTTGAAGGAGGTAAAACCACCTATGAAAAATCGCTCGAATACATGGGGTATAAAGAAGGTGAGCAAATGGTCGGTAAACCTATCGATTATGTGTTTATTGGAAGTTGTACCAACGGTAGAATAGAAGATTTTAGAGCGTTTGCAAGTATCGTTAAAGGACATAAAAAAGCAGAGAATGTTACGGCTTGGTTGGTTCCTGGCTCTCACAAAGTGCTGAATGCCATAAAGGAGGAAGGTCTTTTGGAAATATTTGAAGCCGCGGAGTTCAAATTAAGAGAACCCGGATGTTCTGCATGCTTGGCTATGAATGATGACAAAATTCCAGCAGGTAAGTATGCGGTTAGTACTTCAAACAGAAACTTTGAGGGACGTCAAGGGCCTGGAGCAAGAACGCTACTTGCCAGTCCATTAGTAGCTGCAGCTGCAGCCATTACGGGAAAAATAACCGATCCAAGAACCTTAATATAATAGCCATGGCATACGATTCATTTAACATACTAAGCAGTACTGCTGTTCCTCTGCCCATAGAAAATGTAGACACCGATCAAATCATTCCTGCTCGTTTCCTCAAAGCAACAGAAAGAAAAGGGTTTGGAGATAATCTATTTCGCGATTGGAGATACAATCAAGACAATACTCCAAAAACAGATTTTGTTTTGAATGACGCTACCTATTCAGGTAAAATTTTGGTGGGAGGACACAATTTTGGTTCTGGTTCTTCCAGAGAACATGCGGCATGGGCGATTTATGACTACGGATTTCGATGTGTAGTTTCTAGTTTTTTTGCGGATATTTTTCGAAACAACTGTCTCAATATTGGCGTGCTTCCCGTACAAGTTTCCGCCGCCTTTTTAGCTCAAATATTTGAAGCAATTGATAATGACCCTAACGTTAACCTTACGGTGGATTTGCATGCGCAAAAAATCACTTTAGGGGATGATATGGGCGTTGAATACTTTGAAATTAACAGCTACAAAAAGGAAAACATGCTCAATGGTTATGACGACATTGACTATTTAAACAACATCAAAGCTGAAATTCAAAACTTCGCATCCAACACTCCGCTCTAAGAAATCCTAAAATGAGAAGTACTCTCGAAATCATGGATACTACGCTAAGGGATGGCGAACAAACCTCTGGGGTTTCGTTTACCTCTTTAGAAAAATTAACTCTTGCAAAATTATTATTACAAGAGTTGAAAGTAGATCGTATTGAGATCGCTTCCGCCCGGGTTTCAGACGGTGAATTTAAAGCGGTAAAAGAAATAACCTCCTGGGCTGCAAGTCAGGGACTTTTGGAAGCTATAGAGGTTCTTACGTTTGTTGAT
>Ga0181571_10000712_pt1 | contig 22651 bp, 38 predicted proteins | sample 101ome_17_FD_132440 | JGI IMG/M metagenome (GOLD analysis project Ga0181571, IMG submission 132440) | Coastal salt marsh microbial communities from the Groves Creek Marsh, Skidaway Island, Georgia - 101407AT metaG (megahit assembly) | ecosystem: Environmental > Aquatic > Marine > Intertidal... | reverse complement strand
TGGGAAACGCACAGGACCTAGAGAAGTTAGCCCGACAACTTGGTATCGACCAATTCAAAGTCGGACCGATTCCTCTGGGTCCAAAATTGACTTTGTCGCAAGCACCTACCGCCACAATGCCGGTAGCACCCGGCAAGTTAAACCTCAACCCAACCCACGAGTCGAGCGCCGAGTCGCAAATGCAAGAGACATTGGCGTGAGGTGTGAGGCGCTAACTGCCGATGGGGCACAATGTAAGAGGTATTCAGATGAACAATTCTGCTGGCAACATCAGCCCAAACAACCTGGAACCATGTCCAAAGTGCAAACAGGCGAGATGGATAAGGTACTTACCGTGTAAGGACTGTGGATATGATGAGGGGACACCCATCTAGGTGATGACATGGGAGTAATTTTCAAGGACATTACCGATGACCAGCAAGAAGCCATGATGGAGACCACTTACATTGGCCTCACTTGGCAAATCAGGTACATGAGAATAAAGTACTGGACTTACATACTGATGGCTACAGCAGCGTCTGGTGCCGTAACCGCATCTATAGATTATGCTTTGATTAAGTTCACAGAGTACTCTGGTATTATTGGGTGGTTACTATCGTGAGTTACGAAATTATCGTCGGTCACGCTATTTGGCAGGTGCTAAAGGACACCAAGGGCTATATTCCGCACCAAGTTGGTGTATACGGCGCAAGTGAGTCTGGTAAGACCACTCTTGACATGCAAATGACAACTCGGGGAGAAATCCGCGCCCTTGGAGAAGAAGACCGCACTCATCACTCAAAGAACTGGCTCGGAAGAGAAAAGATGCCCCATCAAACCAGCAAGAGAGTAAAGAGCGATGGCTTCACCAGCCGCACAGTGGTTTCTAGAGACATAGGTGGGCACACAGAGTACCACGGTATGTGGCTCAGAGACATGATTCAACGAAAGGTAAAAACCGTAGTGGTAGTGATAGACCATAGGCATCTAAACAGCGAAAGAGACACATCTAATCAAGTAGCCTTAGGATATCTAGTAAAGGCGCTATCTCAGAATCAAGTCCCCAAAGGACTCAACTTAAGGGCCAGACTTCGGGCAAAGAAGTACGCCCCCGACAGAGTACTTTTGTTGGCCAACAAAGCCGATGAATGGATGAATGATGAAGACTTTGCACAGTGGCAGCGAGGTTTTATTGCTCGACACAAGATTTTCGATGTTTTCCGAGAGGACATGTACCAACTGCAAAAGATGCACATACCGGTGCACCTAGACGCAATCAGCGCAAGATACTCTTGGAATGTCGAGAATGCAATACTAAAGGGGATAAGCCTATGAATCAAGACTTTCAGCAGCAAAGACTAGCACAACTGATGGCTCAACAGCCCCAGTACAATGGCGGAGCGTATGACGGTGTCGTCGCTACGGTGGACTTCAAACTTTCAGAGCACTCTAATCCAAGGAAGGCACGCAAGCAGAACATCAAACGCGCAGTAAAGGCACTAAAGCCACTAAAGCGACCTCTCTTTTTCTTTGGATACCGAAGAACAAAGGGGCATCAGTGTGTCGTAGATGGTACAAACTGTGTTGATGCCGACTACGGTGACTTGTTCGACCAATACTTCCGTGACCCGTACACCATGCAGGTGCGACCATTTAGGCCCTGGACAGGCGTAATCCCCGGCAAAGGTAGAGAGATGGCGGGAACTTACTGCCCTCAGCACCTCACGCTATACCACAACCTCCTTGAGTGGCTTGAGCAAGAAGATGCCGAAGCAGACCCAGGGTTCTTTTCAAAGATGGCTAAGAAAGGTGTGGCCTTTGTTCCCATCAAGAAAGGTGAAAAGAAGCCGGAGCACCCACTCATCGTTAAGTACACGCCCGTGTTTTTAGAGGCCCAAAAGGACGGAATCCCAGTGATGCACTTCCGAAACCCCCTCACGGGACAGAACGACATCACGATGCTGGTCTTCGATAATCGCGTACTCCAATCAACGGCACCCACAGGTACGACTCTTAGTTCCATGGACATGGCTCAATATCACCAAGTTGTCGAGCAAATGGGCAAGATGCAATAAGGAAGGAATATAACTGAGTAGTAGGTGGGATAAGTATGGCTTGGAGCTTTGGAAGTAATAACAGCGGACCCTCACAAGAGCAACTTGCGATGTTTGGTCAAGCAGCACAAGACTCAGGTCTTACCGGCATGGCAATGAACCAAGTGGACCAGATGACCAACGGTATGAGAAACGAAGACCAGGTGCAAATGCTGTACCAACTCATGGCCCTTCACCCCAACGAAGTCGCCCTCTTTTTCTTAGAGTACCCTAACTTCATGTCCGAGTTGGCTTCGTTGATTGGCCTCATCGTCAGAAAAGAACTCTACGACTGGTTCAGTTCTGGTGTCATGAACGCCACGATTAACGCTGAGAAGGCCGCATCTTCTGGCTACTCGACTATTACAAAAGAAAACCTCGACGCTCAAGTGGCTAAAGTTGTCCCAACTCAAGAGATGCAACAGAAAGTTCACACGGCTGACATGCAAGCCATGAATATGATGAACGGACACCACCAGCAACAGATGATGCAGCAACAGATGATGAGTCAGCCAATGATGGGTCAGCCAATGATGGGTCAGCCAGGGATGCAGCAGCAAATGTACGGTCAACCTCCACAGCGACCAGGCATCGGTGCGGCCCTCGGCGGCTTTGGTTCCAGCCTCATTAGAGGTACACTTGGCCTACCTCCCGCACAGCAAGGCTATAATCAACAGGGATATATGCAACAACAACCTCCGCAGCAATGAGGGGAGTTAGTTGCGTCCGTTGATACCCAAGGGATACTTTTACGATAGGTTCCCTACGGAGTCCAATTCAGCAGCAGAAATTCACGCTCGTGAAGTTGAATCAAGTAAAAAGGTTCTACAAGATGAAGTGGTTGCACTTGAAACTCAGGCAGCACTAGTTATCCAGAAGCATAACAACTTCTTTGTCCCTCACTTTGGACTCAAAGTCCAACAAGGAATAGCAAAACTGTACTTGCAAGACGAGTCAGGTAACTGGAAAGGAGTCACTGGTGGTGCGCAAGCAAACAGCATCGCTAATGAAATCATGACTTACAAGTCGCCTGCACCAACTGAAACCAAGTTAACTCAAGTAGAGTGTGTCGGCTTAATCATCAACATGATTAAGCGCTACGAACTATCCGTTCAGATATCCCAGTCAGCAGCCACAATGACTACAGCATATGTACGAGCCTTTTTGGAGTTCGACAAGCGCCCAACTCACAGTCAATACAAGACCATTACTAAAGCCATACAAAGCTTAGGCTCAAAACTTAGCAACCTTACAATCCCAGTACTACTTGACCCAGACAAGGGTTGGTTATCGGTGTTACCCGGCTTTAAACCAACTAATACAGATAAAAGTGACTACAAAGGAACTTGGGAATACAAGAGTGTGAGGAACCACCCGAGTGGATTCAAAACCCACTTGATAGAAATAGCAAACTTTTACGAGAGGGCATTTAAGACAGGGAAGCCCCAGTCTTACTGGCAACTGTTTAGCCAGTATCGGATAGGGATATACAACGCACCAGAACTAAACGGTCGAAAGGGAGTTGCTCTTTACCGAGTAGACCCCTTCACGGGTGCACCAAATAAGCAGGTATCCCAAGAAGATGTAGTCGCAACAGGTGCAGCAACTGATGCAGACGGAGCGCTACTATCGCAGGTGCGCGCAACCCTTTTCCCCGAGATGTATACCCTTGAGGCAGGTGTAAACTACAATGTAGGAGACGCAAAAGTGCGATATGCAAGCGAGTTGAAAGCCGCTCTGACTCTTTGGGATGGAATCTCAGATAAAGCAAAGACCCCGCTCGTAACCATCGCATCTCAATACGGTCCTACTTCTAGCCTGGCGATTTACATTCAGCCAACCGGGATTGAAACTGCCCTGAAGAGACTCACTATGGGTACCGATTTCCAAAGTTGGTTCGACAACATGCTTGGGTCGAAATCTCAGTTGGCTAACAACTTACCAAAGAAGATGTTTACAAGTCAAATCACTGACACAGAGTGGGCAGGGTATCAAACGAGGATGAACCAGGCGATAGACTTGCTTCACGATGCCTTAACCCACCCGTACACTTATGTTGCTGGGATTTACTCTACAGTTGACTCGGAAGCAACCAACGACCAAGCCAAAGCAGACGCTCAAGATATCTTGGGTCGAGTTGGCTGGCCAACAAACCAACCAAGTAAACTCTTTGAAGTGTACGTTAATGACCAAAGAGACGCAAATATCGTCATGAATACGGTATTTAACTACCTCAATGAGGAGTCTCTGATGGCTCCTCCTGAGATGTACTTCCCAGAAAGTATCCGCGCGAAGCTTGAGTTTAACCCCTATGTACCACCAAGGGACCCCAATGTTCAGTCAACTGACCAAGCCTCTGACGCTGGCAAAACCTACAACTACGAAATTGTCCAAAGGGTGTCCAGAAACATCACGCAGAACTACTCTAGAGTTGAAAGTGTTTCTGATGGTAAGCAGTATAGACGGTATTTCGGCGCAGGAAAAACCATCGTCTCGAAAGTGAATGTCGGGTCCTCTGCTACCTTCTTGCCTGAGGCAACGCAGTTAATTCCCGTCGAAAATACGATGTCTGCATCTAACTTGGCACGGAGCTCGTTTGGTCGACTTCAGCCAGAGGAAAGAAACTTACTCCTTGGAGGACTAGCAGTAGTTCTCATAGGGGGCATAGCCTATATGGGTACTCGCTAGAATGAAAGATATTAAGAGATAGGGACACTTGGGGTAGGGTAATGGTAGCGAGTCGCAATCAACAGCATGTTATGGCTAGAGCCTTCGGCTCTACCTCCAATGGCTCGCTAACACCATATGGAGCCGAAGGTGAAATGGCTACCTACCTCAATGGTCGCCGTCAAAAAGTCATGAGGGGACTCGGTGCAGGACCGAAGCCCAACATGCAGCCCTCAACCAAAGGTGAAGTTGTTGAAACTTCTGATATTTCTACCAGATTTGGTTGGGGAGCCGCATTTATTGTCAAGGACTCGATGGGTTACTATGTTTGTGAACACTACTGCCCTAAGGCAAAGAGAGTTGTAAGAGATGGGCGATACCCAAGCCTAGCAGAAGCAAAAGCCGCTTGCGAGAAAGTAAAAATGCAACTCCGAGATACTGGTAAAGTCCAAGGACTAAGTGGACTAAATGGATACTCTGCGATTGGTGCAGACTTTACTTTTGGGCTAAGCACCGTTAGTTTGGGCTCGCTGGCACTTCTCTACATTGGCCTCGACTTCCCTGGAGCGAGACCTGTCGCAAGGTATGCCGCAAGAACCCTCAAGGAACCGACAGAGGCTGTTAGAAACGTCTTCGTAGTCCTTGGTGTAGGTGGACTCATCCTGGGAGGCATGGCACAATGAGAACTAGACACTTTGGAGCATCTTCTTGGGATGATGAAGACGAAGAAGACGAAGAACTCGACTTGTCTGGCTTTGTTACCTCAAACCCACCCCCGCCCCCTGTGGTAGAAAGGAAAAGAGGAGCATCTGGCATTGGCAACGCTGGACCAAGAACTCAACCAGCGCCTGAGCAAGAACCTGCTCAGATATTCGGAAGAAGGAACTCAAACCTCGGTTATATCCCTGAACCAGTGACGGCAGGAAACCCCTGGAACCCACTATACGCCCACGATGAGGCTTTGGGGTCACCAAAAATTTGGGTCGTCAGTAAAACTGCTGGCGCTGGTCTGGCAATGGCCGGCTACAGTTTGTCCATTTACAAGGGTGCAAGGCCCGTCACCCTACCAATGGCTGTAATCGCCACAGGTATGTACCTACACCCAGTACTGGGATTCAGACACGGGGTACTTGCTGACAAACTGGCAGATAAGCACGTCATCATGAAAGGACTGGGCTATGTAGGGACCCAAGTGGCCGGATTCCTCGTGTTGAGGGCAGCATACAGAAAGTCCCGAGGAAAGAGTCTTCGTGAAGCCTTCCGCGTCAATTGAATGATGAGGTGAATAAATGAGTTACTTTGGCACCTCTGGCCCCGCACAAGATGGTGGCTTCATCGGGGGTATCCAAAGAGGCTCTGATAGACTACACAACGCTCGCGTCACCCGCACCCGTGCTGGTAACTTGGGTTCCGCTGAGGACGATGCACTGAAATGGAAACTGAGGAGAGAAGAATTTGGTAGGCAAGTTAATTCACTCATACCGAAAACCGTAACTGAAATCGTGCTCTATACTGGTACTGCTTACCTCATGTACCGCCTTTACATAGGCAACCGGCGAAGAGCCAGAGCGCCATCACAGTCGCCACTTTACGCAATTTGGAGTTGATTGAATGACCAAAATGACCCCACGCAAAGTTACAGGGGCTCCCCTTGCGACAGGGAATCTGCAACCTACCGCAGGCGCAGTTGGATTCACAGATGGTTACAACAACGCAACTTCGGTTGGAAAAATGGTATTGACCGCTTCATCCATTATGGTGACGGCGGCGGTTATCTCTCTCGGAGAAGACCTTCCCGACCTTTTATGGGAGGTACCGGCAGGGTTACTTGCTGGCTATGTTACCTTCATCGTCGGTTCATACGCATTAGATATACTAAGAGGTGGTTGACGTGAAAAAAGAACAGCAAGTCGCCACTTTACGCCATTTGGTCGTGAAGAGTTAAATAAGCGATGAAAGGTAGTGAGAGTATGGCTAAGGGTCAGGGAATCAACAAGCAATACAAACCAACCGGAGTTTTGGCGGACATTATCGGCTCAAAGCCCGTTAGTTACGCCCAAGCATCAAAGAAACTTTGGAAGCACATCGGCAAAGAAGAGCTTCAAGGTGAGAAGGGCGACGGTCATTCTGTTACCTTCAACGGCAGAAAGTATGTCGGCGGTCAAGTTATTCACTGCGGCGACTGCCCCATGATGAAGAAGTTCTGTGGCGGTAAAAACAAAGTCGCTATGGTGCAACTCGCCAAGTTCACCAAGAAGTACATGAAGGAACTCTAATCCTTCTTGTGGTAAGCACAAAAGTCTTCGTTTGGGAGACTAATTATCGAGCAAGGCTTCTTTAGAGAAGTTACTCCTTTGCACCTCATTTGTGCTGGTGGATTGTTCCTACAAGTGTTGCAAGTGTAGGCCTTACCAGGGTAGTCATTACGCGGCTTAACTACAATAAAGTCGCCGCAAACTCTACAGGGATGACTCGTCAAAATACCACCCAGTTAGCAACTTGAGCCCCCGCAGAGAAGATTATAGCGACTATCATAATCCACTGAGTGAAGCGCCAGCGTCTATCGACCTTGTCAGATATCTCTTTGAGAGTACTCTGAATAAGTTCTTTGTCTTCGGGATTCAAAGAAATTTTAAGCTGAACGTCGGACAAGTCAATTCCGAGGCTTTGTAGAAAGTTAGAGTTCTTTTGACCGCGCTTACGGTCTTTGACAGGCGGAGCTTCAGTCATCAAATCTACTGAAGTTCATCCGGGTTAAATGAATTACGGGCATCTATGAATGTAAAGTACTTTAGCCGACCCGAAGAGTACCGCTCTTGGAACCTATCCGGGTATTTTCCCAGCTTTAGTTCCTCAAACATCTCCATTGTCTCTGTTGAGAGTACTTCTATGAAAGGAGTGATATGGGTGGGTGCTACAATGTCAGGAATGCACCCACACTTGAGGCGAACTTCTGTAAAAAAGGGTATCCCTTGGCTTAGTAAGTGGTTACAAACTTCAAATATCATTCGCCTGTGAGCATCGGTGTGCTCGGCACTTAGCCTAACGGCATTCATGGGAACCTTGTAGGAACGGTCAACATGCTCTCGCATGAAGTCGTTCACAATACGCTGGTCACTCGGACTTAACTTCACGGTACTCCCTCTGGTAGTCTCGCAGACGAGCCTCCATCAGGTAGCGAGGATAATCGCCAGCAAGATACATCTCAACATACTCAAGAAAAGACTCCATGTTAAGCTTGTGTCGCCTAATCCACCACTTTTCATCCACGCTTAACACCCCAGTAATTCATCAGCCCGTAAATCTGCCTTGGAGTCAGCACTCCTTCGGTCTTGATGCTAATTTGCATCACAGGGAATCCCGCTTTGTACATCTCTGCGACCGAGCGAGCCAGCGCGATTTGTTCGGGAACTTCTTGAATCGTACCATCCTCTAGTCGAGTGTGGCCAAAAGGAAGACTCCCAACGTGCTTCTTTGTCTTCTTCATACCTGCTCGGATATTCAAAGACCGCAACTCTTTGTAGTACTCTCTTGCGCTTATCACCGTGCAAAGTGCTCTGAAGTCATTGGAGTTGACCGATGAAACCCATTCTGTGTCGTATAGAGCACACTTGATAGAGGCTCCTGATACGAGAGCGTTAAGGTGAGCCTCTGTGAGCCCTTCAAGGGTCATCAAGTACACATGACTGTACTTGGCGATGTCAGAAATCAACTCATCTATGTTGTTGGGAACATCACTCCAGCCGTCCGCATACACTTCTGCGATGCTTGAGTCGTTGGTTTTCAAGACCAACAACTGTAGCATTTGGTCGTAGTCGTAGTCTTTGCCCTCTGGGCAAAACAAGTACGCTGCGCGAAGCTCACTCGACACTTCTTTCACCAACTTAGTCATCGCGCTTCACTCTCGTGGAGGCTTGAACCCATTCATCAACTGAGCTCTCGCCCGTCACTCTCGTGATGGCTTGAACCCATTGGCCAGAGAGGTACTTAGGCCCCTCTAGTAGGTTCCAACCGTGCTCTAGTGCTTCGTTCACTTGCTTCTCAAGCAACTCAAGGTTGCCGTGCGTCAATACCATATATTCCTTTTTCATCTTTACAACCTCCCCATGTCAAACTGATGGAAGAGATAACCTCCCATCAGCAAAATCATAGTGAGTCCAATCATCAAAGGTTCGTGAGACCTAGCAAAGTCTACAACGAACATAAACGGGTCATACCAGTTACCCGAAGAAGCCCCAGCAAGGGCAATGATAGCAAAGGCGAAGGCCATCAGCGTAAGCAACTGCAGGATACCATCACGGTCCCAGCCCATTCCTGTTGGGTCACGAATCATGCCTCCATACCTCCATAGTTGATATTAGGGATAGTATTACAGATATCACAGGCTAGGTTATACGCTCTGTAGTTGTAAAGGGCAGAGTAAACCCAGTCAGCAGGCAGAGTCATAGGGACGCCACAGGAGCAGTTGAAGGTGACTTCACTCATTGAGATGCCTCCTTGACTCGCTGATATGCTTGCTTCAAGTTGTTAAGGTACGCTGGGTGGGTCTTTTCGGCCCATCTAACAAATGCTAACGCTTCTTCATCACTCATTCTTCTTCACGCTCCGCTACAAATCGAACAAACTCTCCACAACATTCGTCTTGGAAGAACATGTCCTCATCAGGGAATAACCATGTGCAGGCCCGTTCTTTACTGCACTTAGGGCACTTATACGCTATGTCAATGGCGTGGCCACTGGTAAAGTCGCTGGCCTCTTTGTCTTTGGTGGGATAGTTAAGTAACTCAAAGGGCGTATTGAGCCCCTCGGTTGCTTTCCCCATCATGCTAAAGTGGGACTCAAAAAGTTCTCCTAGATTCATTCACAAGCCTCCTTGAGTGTCCAATTATTGTTCCCATAGATGTCTTGATGTCGCTGAAACAACTCACTTTTCTTGAAGACATAGTTAAGCCGAAACTTGTTTGGAGGGTATCTAAGCGCCATGTTGTTATCGGGATTACGATAACCCAATAGCGCTCTTTCTGCCTGGGAAGCGGTAAAGGGCCGAGTGACATCCAACTCATCAGAGTTCTTTAAGATGGATATCCACTTTCTCTCAAACATGGTGAGCCTACCCGCTCTCGGTTTTCTATTTGCCATCACTCTTCCTCCATTTGTAGTTTCCTTAAGTGCAAAGCACAGTACTCGCTACTGAAAGTCTTCAGGTGCTTACAGCGCTTTTTGCCTCTAGTGACATTGATGGCGATGCAAAGATTTGCTTCGTCTTTTGCTGCAAATCTCCTACATGCACTACATCGTGGGAAGAACCCTGCGCGATTGAGAGTCGCTTGGTTTACCCGATAGTAAACGCCGCATCCACACTTAATCGAGGGCATCATTCTTCCTCCCAGAATTCTCTGTAGACGTCTTTCCAGGTTCTTCCGTAGACGATGTCGGTGATACTGCCTTTGCTAACCTCGAAGGTTTCAGCAATCTCTTCAACAGTCCAAAGCTCTCCATCAGCGTCTCCTTCATGGTATAGAATAAGGACTTCATATACTTCATCTCCATTTAGTTTGCTATTGTGGTTGTTCTCACCCGCTACTCGTCGTGATTGTGCTAAGTCGTCCATGTTGTCGTTGTGGTCGCCTAACTTATGGTGGTCAGGGTTGCAGCAAAGCCGGTTGTGACACTGGTGAAGGATAAACTCCTCCGGCTCAATGTAGCCACGGTGTATCATATAGCAGACTCGGTGAGCAAAGTAGTTTTTGCCTTTACCTCCGCCATGCTTCTTGACATGAATGCGACCATAGCCAGCCTTGTCCAAACCTCCTGTCCACTCCCAACAAGGGGTCTCTAAGGGGCCGTCGCCTTCGGGATTGACTTTCGTCATGAAGGTCTCGACCCACTCAGAGTCCTTTGCGAGTTTCTCTAACTGTTCTCTTGACATTACTCTCCCTGGCTAAAGTTCTCTTGGAAGCACATTTCCTTGTAGTCGCATAACTTTCCGCAGAAGTTAGTCGCAGTCTGTCCAGCGTTAGCCTTAGACTGTCCGTTGTACTCAGGATTTGGCTTGAAGATACCGTTCTCGTAGCCGTTCATGACATCCGTAATCATCACAAACTCTTCAAGAGTCTTCATGAGGTTCTCGTGCATTTTGTCAGTCACTCGCAGGTCGATAGTGCGGATGGCTGCCTCTTGAGGACCAGCACGGTTCTTCTTTTTGTCTGCAATGAGGTATCTAAACTCGTTAAGTCCCGTCATTTTGGCGTACATAGCTGGTTGCTCTTCCGACAACGCCTTAGCGAGTGTCCAAACAGCCAACCAGTAGTCAGAAGCAAGTTTCAAGTCACCAATAGAGCCGTCTTCAAAGACCAAGTCAATGTAGCCACGTAGGCGAACAGTAGCATCAGCCCGAGGCAAGTAAACTTCAACGCAGCCCTCTACCTCAGTTTCCTTGACATTGGGCAGGCTTAGTTTGTTACCATAGTGGTCTTCGCCTTTCATCATGGCATCAAGAAGACTCTTACCCCAGACGCGAAGTTGCAGAATAAACTCTGCTTTCTCGCCTTCGGTAAGTGGTAGCCCAGTTTTGTAGTCTCGTGGGTCTTGGGTGTCAAGTCGGTGCTTCAAGTCCATCTCCATCATGTCAAGCAAGGTGTCGACATCTTGGATACCGCCAACGAGAAACTCTTCAAGGAAGATTTCGTGAAGCGAGGAACCTTGGAGGGCAGCGCCACCAGTGGGGCCTCGGATTTTGTCCACATAGCGATACTTGAACTTCTGCGTGCAGTCGTTGTATATTTTCAACTTGGAAGGCGAAATGTCAGTTTCCTGCCAGGGGCCGTATGGTGAGTCACTCATTCTACCACCTCAAGTTTACCTTTGCTGTTGTCAAGTCGGGCCATAGCACCGAGCATCCAAGCGACATCTCCAGCCATAACGACAACACCAAGGAGAGACTTCACAGCCTCTTCTTTGGTGGATGCGGTGTTTACGAGGGGCATAACCTCCTTGAAGCCTTGAAGGAACACTTTGACCTGCTCCTTTTCACCTTCGAAAATGGTCTTGGTGAAGCCGCCTTCAATTCCCAAGAGTACTTTCAAGCGCTCACCTCCTTCATGTATTCCTCGTCCTGTACTGAGGACAGGTAGCGCTGACACATAATTTGAGTCAGCTCACAGTTAAGAGGACGCTTAGCACGGAGTCGTAGCCACTTACGCTCTTTCTCTCCAGCCTTATAGATATGATGAATAGAAGCATACTTGTTGTATATCCCATTGGGTACACGGAAGTTAGCCGCTTCTTCATCAATGATAACTTCGGATGGCTCCGCAGTTGCCTCTTTAGGAGGTTCTTCAACCACTTCTTCGATAACTTCCTGCGCAGGCTCTTGATAACTTTCGTTATCAGAAGTTATCTCTTCAGGTGCTTGAGGACCAAAGTAGTTTAGCTCGTTGGTCCGAGCAGAAGTCACTTCGCTGTTTTTCCATGCGATGGTCAGCCAGCCGCGTTCCTTGACTTCGGTCACAATGCCGATGAGTCCTTTGAGGGACTCTCGCTTACCGATGTACTTCACTTGGTTTCCGACTTCAAAGTTCTCTGAAGTATCGGAGTCGCCGCTAGGTGCTTCTTCGTGGGTCGTTTTGTCAACAGCCTTGACCAAGGTGGCGTTAGCGTGGTCAAGCACTTCTTGTGCTTGGGTCACAAACGCGGGCGGAGACGGGAGATGATTCTCCAGGTCTACTCTTGCGAGCAGAGCGATGCTCTCCGCAACTCGGTTCAGGCTGTCCGTCAGGCTCATCAGATTTGATTTTAGGTCGTTGTCCATAATCACTCCTCTTTTCGTGAATTGACCTAGGCGAAAGCCGGCTTATTAAACTACCCTTCCCGAAACCTAAGTTTACAGTAAAGTACCCTTGGCGGAAATCGACAGTATAATGTGTGCAACGGCTATAGACCTATACGCGGGCGAGGGTTGTAGCACCCCTTGAGTCATCTTGGGGCCTCGCCCGCACCAAATACCCCTCAAAACAGCCCAAAAACGCAGATGAAGAAAGGGGGTTTCTTCACTAAAGAACTGGGCGGTTCCTTTCAACTTCCTTCAGGGATAACCCCTTCTCCAGAAGAAACCGGCGGTATGTTTATATTACGCCACCAAGTAGGGTATTTTGAAGGAGGTTCCTTACAGTTAACTTAGTTTACGGGAAGGTACCCTTACAGGAAAGGAGATTAGAGATGACTTGGAGAATCGAGTATCAAGACGCAGACGGCAACTGGTGCCTGTTCAACAAAAAGAACTCTGAAGCGGAGGCGAGGCAGATTGCTTCGAGTGCCTTCCTTCAAACAAGGTATCGCAGTATACGAGTTAAGCAGGTGGGAGAATGAGTTGGTCTAGGGAAACAGCTCACCTATACCCTGATGTGGTAAGGAAGTTCTTGAATAAGGTGCAAATCAACCCAGAGACTAACTGCTGGGAATGGAGTGGAGACACCTTTAGTGCAAGTAGGAACCAAGGTACCTGGACGGTTGGCCGATTCGCAGTTCAAAAGAACAACCTAAGGTACGCCTTCGCTGCACACCGCTTCATGTGGGCGACCGAGAATGGCTACCCATCTGATGACTTAGAGGTACGTAGAGACTGCAACAACCCTATCTGCGTTAATATCCATCACCTATCTATAGGTACAAGAGATGATACCATAGATGCTATGATAGAAAGAGGTACGACTCAGACGGGAAACCTTCACGCCAAGAAGTACTCTCACGAAGACATAGTGGCTGACCATAAAGGTGGCCTAAGTTACTCTCAACTGATGAAGAAGTACAACATCAAAAGCAAAGGAGCCGTCTCCTATATCATCAATAAGTCATTAGCATCGGAGGAAGAAGTATGAGAGCAGTGGTCTACGGCAGAATCAGCACAGACTTACAGAGTGAAACCTCGGTAAACGAGCAGCTTCGCCGCTGTAAGCAATATGTTGAGATGAAGGGCTGGACACTTGTTTCAGAGTTCTCTGATGTGGGGACTGGTATGAACATGGACAGAGACGGATTTCAAGAGATGATGGACAGAATCGACGAATGGGATGTCGTGGTGGCCTTCAAACTTGACAGGTTTCACCGTTCCTCCACCAACGCCCAAGCATGGGCTAGTGACTTGAACTCTGTTGGAAAGAACTTTGTGGCTCTCGACATTGATGTGGACACTACCTCTGCTATGGGTATGGCCGTCTTTAGAATCATCACCGCACTCAACCAAATGGAGGTTGAAGTGACTAAAGAAAGAACCCGAATGGGCCTTCAGGGTGTCAAAAACGAGGGGCGCTGGGTCGGGAAACCTCCCTACGGCTACGACTCGGTGTTCGCCTCAACGGGCGACGACAAGGATAAAGGAATCCTTGCTGTAAAGGAAGAAGAGGCCGAGATTGTCAAGATGATTTTTGCTTTGAGCGAGGGAGGGGCCACCTATTCCTCCATCGTGGAAAGTTTAATAGACGCGGGTGTCCTGACCAAAACAGGCAAGAGAAGTTGGAGCACCGCAACAGTTCGGGACATATTGAACAGACAAGATTTCTATCGAGGACACTACTATAACTTAGACAACGAGCGTCAAACTTACGCATGGGAGGCTATCCTGTGATTAAGTTTCTACGCAGAGTCCTCTATGGAAAGCCTGTTCAAGCAGACCCATGTTCTTCATGCGGCTACACCGTCTTTGATGGTGTATGCCCCACCTGCTTTGATGCCGGAAGGAAGTGGAAACATGGCAAAAAATAAGCGACTTAGAGGAAACGTAGAGCAACTGTTAAGGCAGCGTGGACCGATGACATCACAAGGAATTATTGATGCGTTGATTGAAGAAAAGAAGTCCGTGCCTGGGATGAACACCCTTGCTATGGTCTTGAGAAGGCACAAAGAGTTTACAGAAGTAGACGAAGTTAAATGCAAGGGTCACGAGTCAAGTTACTCCATCAAGATTTGGTATCTCAAGGAGGCCGTGGAGTGAAGTTCGTAGCACTTGTAGACTTTGTTGGAGGCAGAGGCATGATGCTTGAGGTAAAGGCAAAGGATAAGCATGACCTCGCAGCGCTGATGGGGTTTGTTGAAATTGTGCAAACGAGTTCTAAGCATACAGATAACACTATCGAGTCTGTTACTTTCGTTAACCCCGTAACAAAGAAGCCCGCTACGCCATATATTCACCCGGCCATGGCTGACGGCTTTGGTCCCGACCAGTCTATTCAACTGGGCGGTAAGAAGTGGCTGGAGTTGGTTCTATCGGTCAGCCTAGGTCAGGAAGAAGAGTAATGCCTGTTGAAGTAAGGAAGCACTTACCCCTGTTCTTAACAGACTCTGAACTGGTAGTTATACCAGTTCATGTGAACAACAAGCGAAAGTCTTGGGACAGGTATCCGATTAACGAAGCCAAGTTGGAATACCCAATGGCTTACTGCCACTTTAGGAGGCTACAAGACGCTGAACTGGTTGAGGCAGGAGAACCCGTGCTTAGCATTGGTGTAGAATCTAAAGTAATCTGTTGGCTTCCTTTGACTCGCGATGTTCGCAGACACTACAAAATGCACTGGCTGATTCGCGGCCTTCGCCGCATGAGTGAAATGGAACTCCACAAAAAGTACTCTATAGCATTTCCAGCTATTGGAGTGTATGAAGAAGACAAAATAGACCCCATAAATGTCTACAAAGTGGTAAAAAAGTACCTAGGTAATGGCACTTTTCCGGTAGAGTTTTTCATAGACTTTTAAAGGAAAGAGTAAATAACCGAGTAAGCATAGCCTTACTTGTGCAAAGTCTCATGGCTGGACAGATTTGCGCCGAACTTGTTGACTTGGTGACACTTGCTGAGCGGATAATTGCCGGTGAGGAGATAGAAATTACAGAGTCCTTTGAGGTAGAAGGTGTCGATGTTTTAATCATCTTTAGCAACCTAAAGGAGTTCATTTTGACTATCGAAGGTGAACAAGAAAACATGAACATCATACTTAGGTCTAGCAATATACCAGACCTAACCATCGGCTTACCTACTCCAGTATATGTTAACCTGGGGAGTCCTATGGTGCTGGAGGACTTGTGTTGAAACATGAACTTGCGCACTTCAAGTTAGACTCCATCTTTGCTATCGTTAACCAAGATGGAAGCAGGCAAGACTCGTTTAGCGTAGACATAGATGACTGCCCCTGTCCCAAGTGTGAAGATAGAAGGGGAGAGACGGTTATACCGTTTTCGACTATCGAAATCACAATCAACTCAGGTGGTAGAGAGATAACTCAGCGACTTACAACAGGCGAAGCAAAAGAGGTAGCAAAGTGGCTAAATGAGTATGCTGACTTTGTTGAATCTCTTAACCAAGACTTACACGATGAAGAGAACCCCCTGGAGGAGTTTGCGTGAGTCTTAACAAGTCACACTTCAGAGACTACTTGATTGGAGAAGACTATTACCGCGACAAACCTTACTACAACCACTATGACGAGGGACTTCAGAGGTCATGGACTCGATTCCAAGAGCGGCGACCATACCTGGCCCAATTGCTGATGCTCCTGTTTGGGGACTCTGCTGCCCAAGTTCACTTGGAGGCTAACCCGATTCCTGAGGAACAGGCGCGTCTCATCATGTCATTTTTCAAGAAATATCCTACTGGTCCGAGGCGGGTAGACAACTTGGAGCCCATGAGAGACTCTTAAGTAGGCGATGAAGGGTGGTATAGTCATGGGAAGTAAGTACTTTACATACGAAGGCAAGCAAGTTGGGCTGGTTCGCAAGGCTATGGGTGACGTAATCTTGGTCGAAGATGCGTGGACTAACGAAGTCCGCAGATACCTTGCCAAAAACGGCTACGACTCACTTCTAGAAATCGTCGCTAGAGTGCTCTCTGCTGGTGGCCATCCTCCCGTGACCCGCGCACAGGCCTGGATTATCCTAAAAGAACTCTTGAAGGACGAAATCCCCGACATTCTTCAAGACCGAAGTGCTGATGAGATTTCCAGCAAGGGCAACCTATTCGCTCGCGTTGGTAAGGCCACTGCGTCGGCTGTGGATACCGTGGCCTCCCCTGTTGGGAAGGTTGTTGGCGGAGGCGCGAGCATCATCCGCAGAAAGCCCACAGAAGAGGACGCAGACAGCGAATGAGTTCATTTGATATAGGGTGACTCGCTGGATAAAAATCCATGAGAATGAAAGTGCCCAAGATGCCGGTCAGGGACTACCTTGACCTAGTAAGAGGACTCCGAGCAGACCCCCGATTTCACCTGTCAAATCAAGACTTAGTCGGTGGATTTGTTCGGTTTCGCTCAGAGGCCCGACTTCGCTTGCTGACTGAGATTCTTGACTTTCACAACTACGGTATAACGCCTCCGTCCACCATCAAGAAGAAAGCCGACATGAGCAGCAAAATGAAAGCCCTCGGCTTCAACCGAGAGGCGTGGATTGCGTCTCTTGAGGGTGTTCGTGGGCCCAATTCAGATGACTTTTACCAAGCCCGTTGCCCGTCCTGCGCTCGTAGTGGCGGCGACACAGGTAAAGACCACCTCGTTTACACTCTTGAGGGCGTGGTTCACTGCTTCAAGGGGTGCAACTTCTTCTCTATCATAGAAGGCTACTACAAGGAGGATAAGAAATGATAATACACACACTATATGACTTAGACTACAAGCAAGAGATGCGGGACACCAATGAGTTGGTGCTTCGCTGGAGAGAAAAGGTTGCCGAAGAGTGGGTTCGCAAGGAGAAGGTCGTGAAAGACTTCCGACCCTACCTGTATGTCGAGTCAAACGCAGGCATTTTGCTTCGCGCCAAAGACCAAGCCTCTCGTAAAGTACTGAGTGGAGGTCTAAAAGACCAAGACGGTATCGGGTGGGCTATTGAGGAGCAAGTTCCCACCAAGCAAGTGACCACCACGGGTAAGAGGCTGGACAAAGTCTACTTCAAGTCGCCCGGCTTGATGAGAATGGTTTCCAATAAGTTGAAGCCCACCTACGAAGGCGATGTTCCATATGAAGACAGGTATCTTATTGACTGTGTAAATCAAATACCTGACTACAAGATGCGCAAGTTGTTCATTGACCTTGAAGCACTTCAGTTCAAAGAAGGTGATGATGGACCAACTAAGTGTAAAAACGAAAGTAACCCCAGAGACTTCCAAGAGATTAACGTCATCGGCGCATATGACTCCTTTACTGGAGTGCGAATGCAGTGGTGTCAGCACGAAAGTTACGGCACGAATACGAAGCAGCACACCTTTGATGATGATAATGTCATCGTTCACTACTTCCACTCCGAAAAGGAACTCTTAGAGTCCTTTGTAGAGTATGTGGACGCAATCGACCCCGACTGCATCTTGGCTTGGGGTATGGGCTTCTACGATTTGCCTACGCTTTACTACCGACTTGAGTCCTGTGGTATTGGAGCAGCGGCACTCAGCCCGTCATCTCTCGGCTCAAAGCGGCACATGGTCGCTCCACGATTCAGAGGAAACCAGTACCGCTGGACTCAGCAACCATTGGTTGGCCGCCTTGTCATCTCCCTTGACCGCCTCTTTGAGCGCGTTTATCGAGACTCAAAGTCCGCCAACCTTCCTTCTAACAAACTCGATGTTGTTGGTGAAAAGCTGTTTGGTCGCGGTAAGACTGAGTTTCGACCAGACTTTTACGATACTGATTACGACAAGTTCATGGACAATTACCTCTATTACAACTATCGTGACGTTGAGTTGATGGTCGACATTGAGAGGAAGTACAACTTGGTCGAGGGTCAGCAGGCACTTCAGCAACTTGCTAAGTGTCAGTTCAACTCTACCTTTTATGGGTCTAGTTACGCTCGTGTTTACTTTATGCGAAAGGCTAACTTCATCCAAAAGACTGGCTGGCAAGAAACTTTTGACGATGAGTTACAGGGCGCTATCATCATGGACCCAGAAGAACTAGGCTCTATCGGACTGCATAAGAACGTGGTTATCTTGGACTTTGCTGGGCTGTACCCATCAATGATGGTTGCCTACAATACCAGTTTTGAAACTAAGGTTCCAAAGGGCCAAGAGCGCGACGATGATATCATCGGAGATGGTTGCCGATTCAGACGGAGCCCCGTAGGTTTGCTTCCTAAGTGTGTTATGGAGTTAGATGTGCTTCGTGATGAGTACAAAGCGAAGCGAGCAAAGGCCGCGAGTGACTTTGGTAAATCATCTGACGAGTATCGTAAGTGGGATGACGCACAGAAGACTGTCAAGCGGCTCAGGGCTACTTTCTATGGGCTCATGGGCTTTGGTCGCCACGGCTACGCATGGGGTGACATTGATATCGCTAGGACCATCACCTATGGTGGAAGAACGGCACTCATGCAAATCAAGGATGAATGTGAGGCGCTTGGCTACCCTGTCATTTACGGACACACAGACTCTATCTTCGTTAAACTTGGTGACGACAAAACTGTGGAAGAGTGCGCTAAAATCTCTGAGGAGTTGGGCGAGCACTTGACCGCTGTCTGCCAGAGTGCTCTCAAGTCAGAAGCAGTGGTCGTTGAGGCTGAGCTAATCATGGACAGATTTTACTTGCCGAGGCGAAACAAGTACGCGGGGCGCATCGTTTGGATGCCTGACACTGGTGAGAGTCCTTTTGACATCGGGCGTGCCCCTGTGGACTCTCGCATCAAGATGCAAGGGCTTGAGGCAAAGCACACCAATACTGCCCCGATTGGGCGCGAAGTTCAGGTTGAGGCCATGAAGATGATTTGGGATGACCGCCTTCCTCAAGACGTTCTTGCCTACATTGAGGAAGTTATTGACAAAGTTCGCGGTGGTCTTATTCCTGTTGAAGAGTTAATCGCCCGTGCTAGGGTTGGTAAGTGGTTGCCTCCCCGTCTTGATTGGACTTACGAGCACTACACAGAGGGAGCGACCAATCAGAAGGCTCGCCCCGATGCCAAAGAAGAACTCGACCAGTGCTACACGAACCTTTCTGGTGATAAGAAAGGTGCGGCTTGGCACAACATCGTGCTTGCTGACGAAACCTTCCCCAAACTCGACAGAGGTGACTCATACAACTACACCTTTGTCAAAGATGGACCCACATGGTATCCAGAAGGTGGATATGTTGCCTTCCATGAACTCTCTCAAATTAAGGACTACGAGTTAGACATCGAGAAAATCATAGAGAAGAACATCATAGGTAAGTTAGACCACATTATGTACGGTATAGGACTAAGTAATGATATGCTCAGAACATCTGACCGTAAGTTTGCTGGTCGCAACTTGAGGATTGAGGACTTTCAATGAAAGACTGGCCCAAGAGAACTCACTGGCGACCCTGTGTTGCCTGTAAAGTGGTTCATCGTGTGCCTTACAACAAGAAGACTGGGTACTATAACTCTGTTTGCTATGTTTGCAGGCATCGAAGTGTTATGTGGTCGTTTGAAACGGCTGTCCTTGAGCGGATGCAACACAGCAGTTTTATCGAAAGTATCTCTAGTAACAGTGTGCGACCAAAAGAGTGGTTTATGAAAAAGCAATTGAGTGAGTTTATTCCCTACATGGTCGATAAGTTAGGACCTGTTCTAGCTTTGCAAGTCTACACGAACGCTCTTAATCAGTACAAGGCGATTCTCATTCAGCAGTGGGAACAAAGTCTCCTATTTGACATAATTTACCCACAACAATAGACTCTGCTGGTCCACCTAAGTTGTCAAAGTTACCCATGACGCTTCCTGCCTTGATAACCTCCGGTACTGCTTCAAGAGAGGCCGCCGCAAGAACTGAGTAGTTAGCACGACTACCAATACCGTTTGGCCCAAGTCCCATTGGCTCACCTTCTTCACCCATGAGGTCGGAAATCATACGAATGTAGCGAACATCGTATTCGCCTACACCACCCTTTCCGTTCATTTGGAAGTCGAGTTCCTTGTGGAACATCCACAGGCAGGCTTCAAGGCCAAAGTTACGGTAAATCCACCCGAGGTTGTTAGTTTCAATTTGACTGAGGTCAAGATAGTCGCTAAGATGGGTAACCAAGGCGTTCAAAGTCTCGTTACTCGCATCGCGGATATCGAGCGTAAACTTCCCATCAATTTGGTCCTTTGGCTTTGCTATAGAAACGCTTGCTGCCCTGGTGATACCCGAAACCTTTGTGGACATAATGGCCTCCTTTGCGCGCAGCATGCCGTCTCTCGAAGCATTCGGTAGCGAGATGACATATGGCTGGCTCCAGTCAATGAGTTTACTCATGAACTGAACGGGGCCTATATCCAGGGTATCTTGTGCGAGAGACTTTCTGAGTTGATTACTGGTAACTTGGGCAGCACCTGTGAGGCCCAAGTCAGCCACGTTGTTTTGGTTGAACTTAATCATCAGCAGATTACTTTGCAAGTCGTACTCTACAACATCAATAATCATCTCAGCAGTGATGCTGCGGCAAATTGTAGCCATCTTCTCTGCCATTTGCGAAGAGTTATGTTCTTCTTTCATCGGCACCTTCGTCTGCGGATTGAAGATGTTAGTATTAGAGGTAATTGGGGACTCAAGCATCTGCTTCAGTCGGTCAACAGAACCTTGGAAGGACAGTTTACCAGCAAAGTGAAAGCTTCTAAGTGCCGCTTGAGTTGCTGGCTCACCCAAACAACCACCAGCAGTTGCACCAATGGCCTCACCCGCGCGGCAGATTGAGTCGTTGTAGTAATCTCTGAACTTCTTTCCTAGGGCCCTGAGTTCGGCGGCGTACATTTCACGTACTTGGAGTACATCTAGAATTCTCTTAGTGGACTTTGGGGACGGTTTGAACGGCAAACCGTCAAGCTCTGCAGTAAACGTGTCGAGATTTGAGCCCTTCGAACACTCCGAACACGCGTGTTCTGGATAATCTTCGACATGAGAGTTCTCTAATGGCTTCCCGTGCTTGCAGTTGAACTCAAACAGAAGCGGCTGCAGTGTAATGATGTGCCCGTCTTTGTTCGTAAATTTGTGAGAGCCTCTGATGTGGTAAGGGGCAAGTCCGTCATCACCAACTAGAGGGTTAATCACACGCCCGGTTCTTGTGTTTACCACCTGACGCTTGTCGTTAACCACCACAGACTCAAAGGCCTTAATCATCTTGCGCTCAAGGTACCCTGACTTAGAGATGTTACCTTGACCAGACTCGACTGTGGACCGCCTACCTGCGGAGGAAGTGAACCAGTACTCAGTTGGCTCCATCCCCTTTGAGTATCCAGACTGCACAAATCCACTGTGTGCAGGATGCGCGGCATCCATTACTGTGCCGTTGGACATCAATGGGAAGTGAGGGAGTGGTCTAAAGGGGTTGACTCCGTGTGTTATACGCTTACCACCAACGAGGGCGATACCAAAAGACCCGCCCATTTGTCTCACGTTTGAGTCTTTGCCGCGAGCCTTCGAGCGCACAGCGATTTGCATAGAGTTACCAGAGCCCTGTGCGTCTTCGATGGGGCCAAGCATCTTAGTTTCGTACTTTGTGGCTGTGTTGACAATCTTTTCTTCTAGGAAATCAGCAGGGGAGACAATGGCGTCGATTTTTTCTTGTTGGTCGGTTGCGTACTTTTTGTAGTCTTTATCCCACCAAGACTGAGTCATCCCTTGTAGTTGGCTCGCATAATCGTCGTAAAGAGTGCCTAGTGTATCAACTAGTGGAGACTTGCTTCCTGTTGAACTTGCTGAGAAGAGTCCGACATCGCTAACTCCCATAGTGTAGCCAATAACTCTGTGCCCAGCGTAGCCTAGGCGAGTTACCATTTCGATATACTCGGTTAACTTTGCTTGACCTGCTTCATAGCCTTCGTGATAGATGAATGGCGGGGCCAGAGAGGAGCCCCCTTCACCGAATGAGTCCTTTTCTAGAGTTCCTTGGAGCAACTTTCCTTTGTAAACCACCACGGTCTCTTTGACTTTGTCATCACCGTCGCGAATGATGTTG
>Ga0181571_10000709_pt1 | contig 22695 bp, 14 predicted proteins | sample 101ome_17_FD_132440 | JGI IMG/M metagenome (GOLD analysis project Ga0181571, IMG submission 132440) | Coastal salt marsh microbial communities from the Groves Creek Marsh, Skidaway Island, Georgia - 101407AT metaG (megahit assembly) | ecosystem: Environmental > Aquatic > Marine > Intertidal... | reverse complement strand
TCTCAAGAAACGCTTTGTCGACAACTTCGCTCAGGTCTCGTTTCTCCTGTCGAATGGGCAGGCTTGCTTCCTTTCGCACGAAAGCGTCAAGTTGAATGAGGTTTTCCTGCTTGTTCTCAGTCAAGTCACGTGGGACTACCTCGTCCGCTTTATAGCCTGTTTTCAATATCCCGAGTGCCTCCACTTGTTGTGCATCTCTCAGATGTTGGAGGACACTGACGAGAATAACCACCTCCTCCTTGGTGATTTCGGAGTATTCTTCCTGTGACGCTGGCTGGTTCCCCTGGGCAGGAGCGGTGACCTCCTCTTGCGGTGCGGGTGGCTCATCCTGAGCAGTGGGATCCGGTTGTGGCTGCGTGTGAGCAGTGGGATCCAGTTGTGGCTGCGCGGAAGCTTCCGCCTGAGGAGCGGGAGCGAGCTCCGTTTCCATAGGTGCGGGCGGGGTCACCGCAGCCCCGGATGGGCTTGGGTTGAGTCCGGCGTTCTCGAGCTCCTCCGAGTCCTCCGAGTCGGAATCCAAGGTGATGGGGTTGCCCGCATCACCAGCACCGCCGCTCTCCAAATTTTGCTCATTCGAAGTGCCCGCTGTTATCACCACCCTGAACTCGTCGCCATCCTCCTCCTCCTCCTCCTTTATCTGGTCGTCCATCGCCTGCCACTCGCCCTTCGATAGCGTCACCTTGACCTTTCTGATCGCTGGGCTCGTCTCCTCAAGTATCTTCTTGGTGAACGGCTCAAACTCTAGCTCGTGAAGCTCCAACCGCTGCGAGCACTCGGGACACTTCCACGCCTTGCAGTAGTCGCACATGCCGTGCGGTTTGCGATCTTGGTGCAGCGGATGACACTTTCGTTCGGCTCGCTTCTTGGGGTTGGCGCACTCCGTGCGCACGGACTGTCGCGTTTTCTGCAGCGCCATCCTGATAAAGGTGGAGATGTCGAAGCACCCGACGTGTTTACAGTGCTTACCCCGGCCGGGATTCTCGATTCGCTTGGACGACTGCGGGTCGTGGAGCTTGACCGTCTCCTCGTCCGCGAACACGCCGTCGCTCCGCGCCGCCTCGTGCCTCGCCCGCTGGATCATACGGGCTCGCGCCGCGTTCGCGAGCGACTCGAGATCCGCGTGCGATCCATCCTCGCTCGCGGACCTTCGCAGGTAATCCACCACGGCTTCCACGCCGTCGTCGGCGATCTCGTCGTGCACGTCGGGATGCGCGGGGGTGATTCTTTGCTGCGAGTCGACCTTGCAGCAGCGGTGGGGCTTGTCGGATTTGGGGAGGTGCGACTCCGGGACGAACCCGTCGCCGAGCATGCCGCGCGCCTTCAAGTTTTTCCGAAGGATTTCCACCATGCATCGCGGCCTGAAGCCGTTGCCGGCGATGGCCTCCTGCCTCGGGGAGGATCTGTCGTGCATGCCCGACGAGTTCCTTGGAGATATTCCGGGCGCTAAGCCGTAGGGGCGCTGCCACGGCTCGAGGGTCCGGCCGCCTCCTCCGCCGGTTGGGGTGCCAGAATTTCCTCCGCGGTTGCCCGAGGGCGCGCCGGGAAAGGTCGCCTGCCGGACGTGCTGAGTCGACGCCTGGTTATGGACCATCACCACGTGGACCACAGGTCCACGTGCGACCACTCCGGGCGGGGCGGGCGCTTCTGAGCGGCAAGGAGGGGACGCGAAGAGAGATCAGAACGTTCCAGATCAGAAACCCACCGGGTGACCTTCGCGGTTTTCGCGGGCTCCGAGGAACAGCCGATTTCGCTCGGCTCGGAAGGGCCATTTTTGTGACTCACTCGCTGTGATTCTGCTAAACCTAAACATTTTGTTGACCATGTGTAAAACACAGTCAGAATCCGCTTGCTGCCCGTAAAAACTCTTATTTGGGAAAGACATTTTTTGGCGTTACGAACTTCACGGTACCCCTTACGTGAACGAAAGATCCCCCAAAGCGAGTGGGGCGCGAACGTTCACGTCGGCGGCGACGTCGATCGATCCGTATCGATTCTCGGGTGTGGGGGATCTGTAAATAGGAGATATGCCGCGAGCGACGCGCGCGCGTGCGGCGAAGGGCGCCCTGCGCGAGAAGACCGACGGCGAGACAAACGTGGTCTCCCCGGCGCCCGATGCGAAAGCCGTTGGGGCGGCCAAGGCGGTCGCGGCGGCAGCGACGAACGCGGCTGAGGCTGTCGATGAGGAGTGGTCCATGGAGAGAGAGTTCCGGGAGATTGACGAAGAATGTGAGTTCTCCATCGCCATCGCCCAATCCGTGTTACAGGGCCAACACCCGCGCGCGCGTGGCGCTTCTCGCGCGTCAACCCGCCCCCGGAAATCTCGCGCTCGGACCGCACCAACAGCTACTGACGGAAGATTCCCCCAACCCCTCCGTACCCCCTACGCGCTCTGCAGTGGACAAGCGATGCGGGGAGATGATGAAGAACGCCGAGGACTTCGCGGTGATGATCCGCAAGCAGCTCAAGAAGGAGATCGTCAAGATTCCCAAGAAGGTGCGCCCCGAACGACCGAACCCCGCGACGACAGATTCCACCGAACGTTACAATTCCGCCATCCCGAGACCGACGTCGGTCCGCCCGTCGCCCGCTGGGACTCACAGCATCCTTCCCCCCCCCCCCCCCCCTTCGCGAACAGATCCGAAGCATGTCCCTCAAGGAATTCTTCGAAAAGTACGGAGACGACCTCGGCGAGGAGATGCTCACGGACGTCAAGGTCCGCCTCGGGCTCCTCCCGCCGGATGCGGCGAGGACCCTCGCGGCGCCGCCCGCCTCGCCCGCGAAGCCGGTTGGCGACGGCGAGACGAATCCGAGCTCGATGCCCCCGCCGCCGCCGCCGCCGAAGGCCGCCGGTCCACCCGCCGACTCGGCGCCGAAGCCGCCCGCCGCGTCGATGCCGCCCCCGCCCCCCGTGTTCAACGCCGAGAAGGCGGCCGGTGACGCGGCGATTGAGGCGACTCCCGCGGGGAAGCGGGCCAAAACCGGCGGAGGCGGCTTCTCCGACGACGTGGGCGGATCCTTCGCCGTGCCGAGCACTCCCAAGGGTGCGGCACACGGAAACCCCGCGTCGCTCGGCGCGGGCGTCGCCGGGGCGAAGGTTGCCGTCGCGCAGACCCCGGGGACGAAGCGACGGGTCAAGCGGGGCGAGATGCTCTACTCCGCGAACGGGTCGCCGCTCGGAGCCGTGGACGGGGGAGCGTCGGATGAGGAGTCCCCCGTGGTCGGCGCCGCGCCGCCGCCGTCGGCGGTGAAGATCACGATGAGCGTCCGGAAGCGCGCGAGGGAGGAGGACCCGGCGCGAGGAGGAACGGGAGGAACGGGAGGAACGGGAGGAGGAGGTGAAGGCGTCGGCGGCGGGGAGGACGGTTTCGCCGGTTTGGTGATTCAGACGGATGACGGTTCGGAGATTGACCTCGGCGCTCTCGACGCGGATCCCGACAAGGAGGGCGCGGATAAGGCGCTCGGGGTGCTCCAGAACCTGCAGGCGAACGTGGCGGCCATGATGGCCAAGCTGCAGGGCAAGCAGCAGCAGGCGTGATGAGACATGTTCGGGGAAACACGTAGCGAATAACGGTCGGGTACACAAAATTATGTTACCATAGCGGGATATCGAATCTGTCAACTCAGACGTCACACGGAGAGAGTCCCCTTGCTGCTCGCGACCTGCCCGGCGCGCCTCGGGTCCACCGCGATGCACTGCCTCAGGCACCGACCGAAGGCTCTCGCGGACGCCTCCGCGAGGTCCGCGTCGCTCCTCCCCTTGCTGTGCTCCACCACGTGCACCGTCATCTGGCCGTTGGCCGCGATGGACATGAACAAGTGGTCGATCATCTCGGCGCTCAAGTCACCGATGAACTCGTCCCTGAACTCCAGCCCGTTGGAGAGGAACGGCCTGTTGCTCAGGTCCATCACCACCTCCACCAACGCCGCGTTCGCGTCCGCGCTGTCCTCGCCGTCGAGGACGGCCGCCGCCGCGCTTCCCATGCGGTTGCACCCGGCTTTATCGCCCAAGGATTCGTTCAGAACCTGACCGACCGTGATGGCCACGTCCTCGGTGGTGTGGTGGTCGTCGATCCAGAGGTCCCCGGTGGCGTCGACGTTCAGCTGCACGCCGCCCTCGTTCGCGATGGACCCGAGGAGCGCGTCCAGGGTTTTGATCCCGGTGGAGACGGCGGACGCGGCGGCGGACCCGTCCAGGTCGAGCCTCACGTCGATGGTCGTCTCCTTCGTGCTCCTCGCCTTGCCCGCGGCCCTCGTGACCCCGTCCAGCCGCTCGTTCATCGCCGTCACGTCGATCCCCTCCACCTGGTCCATGCACTTGCGAAGGCACCGCGCGAACGACTTGAACGTCGCCTCCACGATGTGGTGCGCGTTGTCGCCGCGCCGTTTCGTCAGCGAGACGCTCAGCCCGGATGCCTCGACGACGCCGCGCCAGAAGGGCTCGGTGAGGGCGGTTCGGTACTTGCCGATGCGCGCCCTCCCTTCTCCAGGGCCGTAGGGCGCGAGGTCGAACGCGAGGGCGCCCTGGCCGGGGGAGGTGAGGGAGATGACGCAGGTGGAGTAGGCCTCGTCGAGGGGCGAGGCGAATTCCGCCGTCGCCGCCGCGGATGGGACGGCGCCGGCGGCGACGACGTCGACGCCCGGGGCGAGCATCTGCGCGAGAGCGCGGCCGAGGGCGAAGCCCGCGGCGACGGCGACGGTCTCGTCGTCGTCGCCCGAGGCGTCGACGCACGGAACGCACGGGACGCCGTCTTTCGCGACGACCACGGAGACGCCGAGCTGGCAGTGGGAGGTGAGCTGGTCGATCATGTGGTCCAGGAAGGGCAGGCCGGTGGCGATCTCGCCCCTCTTGCCGAGGTTAACCACCGACGCCTCGGCGACGATGCCGCCCAACTCGGCGCGGCCGGTGCCGTCGGGCCAGGACACCGCGGGCGCCGCGACGGCGGCTCGGGGCGCTCGCGATCCTCGGGATCGGCGGTGTGCCCCGGCGCGGGAGGGCCGCCTCCCGGGGTTCGTCGCGGGGGTCCCGCGAACGGCGAACGGCGCCGCGAACGGCGCTGCGGATGATGCCATGAACGCGCTCTGCGGCGTTTGCGTCGCGACGAAACGTCCACTCTGTGTCGAGCGCGCGTGCTCGAGTGCGGCGGGGGTCGAGATAAAGTTCGTTCTCTTCTCGGGCCCGCACTTGTTGCAGTGGCGCGCAAATCTGAAGCGAGGGCAGATTCCGGAGCCCACACCGTTGAGGGCGCGCGGCACGATGCGCGGGGAGGCAAGCGAGCCGGTGGTGCTCGCGAACGCCGCCGCGCGCGTGGCGTGCGGGTCCCTGTCCATGCTCTTCATCTTCACCATGGTGGCCTTCACGACGCTCAGGGTCTTCGGCCTGAAGCGGGTGCTGGTGCCCAGGTCGGGCATAATCGGCGTCGGCGTGGCGTGGACCATCGCGAGCATGACCTACGCGGTGATATGGCACGACGAGCCCACGACGATCGCGCCGTGCCAGCCACTGCACGCGCTCCTCGTCAACCTGCCGCAGCAGGCGGTGTTCCTCCTCTCCCTGCGAATGCGTCGCCTCGTCACAACCTGGGGCGCCGTCCGGCTCTTCGGCACGTTCGCGATTGGAGTCGTCCTCCTCAACGTCGCGCACGAGTTCGCCCACGGCGAGAGGGAGACCATCTCGGGGGCGCCCAAGAAGGACGGCAGCGTGGAGGTGCTGGACGTCACGGACGCCACCGTCAACCTCTTCGTGGCGTTCGCCAGGGCAGCCGCGGGATTGTTGCTGGTGCAGGGAAGCTCCGAGCGAGAGGGCGCGGCTGTCGCGAACGCGACCACTCGCAAAACCACCGGGAGCCCGCAGGAGCTGTGCCTGGCGTCGTGCTGGTGCGTGATGCTGGTGCTGATGTCCCTGCCGAGGTTTGGGAACGAGTCGCCTTGGGCGGATCCGCTGGGAGGGGCGAGGGCGAGGGGGGCGGGCGCCGTGAAGGCGGGCGAGCGCGGGTGGGTGGTCTGGTACGGGTCGAAGGCGTCCCTGTACGTCCTGGCGCAGTGGGGCGGGCTGCTGGCGGTGAAGCTGTCGCCGTCGAGGCTGCTGGACAAGGTAAACTCGGAGCGCGCGAGGGAGAAGGAGAAGGCTGACGCCAAGAAACGGAATTAGACGAGTAAACGAATGAATCGAGTAAACAAACAGATGATGCTCGCGTTTTGCGAATACTCATACTCTCGTTTGCGCAAACACTTACCCCCCTTCACCCTAAACCCTTCACTTGCCGTCGGCGTAAAGTTCCCCGCTGATCAGGTGCACGAGGAGGGCAACGCCGTACCCGGTCCCCCGTCCGTCCTTATTCGTCGCCGGGCCCGCCATGTCGACGTGCAGCCACCGCCTCTTGATTCGCCCCTCCGCCTCATCCCCCGATGCATCCGGATCCGCCCTGTTCCAGCCGGGGTCCAGGTGGTTGGCAATGAACTGACCCGCGCACGAGCTCTGCGCGTTCGTCCGGTCCTTCACGCTGTTCTTCATGTCCGCGATCTTGCTCCCGAACTCCCTGGTGAAAAACTCGGGAGCGTACGGCAGCGCGTGCGCCAAGTCCCCGCTCGCCCTCCCCGCGACGACGCACGCTCGCTCCATCGCCTCGTCGTCCGAGAGCACCCCGGCGAAGTTGCGCCCCGTGGCGATCATCTGCGCGCCGGTCAGCGTCGCCACGTCGATGACATCGTCGCATCCCAACGTCCCGGACGCGTACGCCACGCCGTCGGCGAGCACTAAACGTCCCTCGGCGTCGGTGTTGTTGATCTCCACGGTTCGACCCGAGAGGGGCGTGACGACGTCGTCGGGCCGAAACGCTCGAGGGCCCACCGCGTTCTCGGCGATGCACAGCACGAGGTGAAGCTCGACGTGCGACGGGCGGAGTTGGCAGAGCGCCTTGAACGCGCCGAGGCACGCGGCGGCTCCGCCCATGTCCGTCTTCATCCCCGGCATTCCCGACTTGCCCTTGATCTGTAACCCGCCGGTGTCGTACGTGATCCCCTTGCCCACGAGCGCGATTTTCCGGAAGACCGAACCCGGCTTCGCGTCGCTCGGCCGGTACTTGACGTGCACCAGCGCGGGCTCCCTGCCGTCTCGCGCCGCCGCGTCACCGACCGCGACCAACCCGCCGAACCCGATCGCCTTCAGAGCGTCGTAACGCAACGCGTCGAACGCGACGTCCAGCCCGTGATTTCCCGCCAGCTCCGCCGCGACGCTCGCCGCCTCGCCCACGAGCGCGTCGGGGTCCATGAACGCGGGCGGGGTGTCCACGACGCGCGACGCGTGACGCACCGCCTTGGCGACAGCGACGACCCGCGCGGACGTCTCCTCGTCCAGGCGGCCGCTTCCGAGTCTACTCGCCGCGCCGCAGTCCACCTGCGCGACGAGAACTTTTCCTTTGATCGCGACGCGGCCCCTTTCGACGCCCCCGCGGCCGCCGCCCCGCGCGCTCTTCGCGGTGTACGTGGGGAAACGCCTGGCGACGGCGACGGCGATGGGGACCGCGTCGGATGTGGCGTCCTTGAGGGCGGTGATGATCCCGAGGCTTTGCCCGTGCGCCGGTGGATGGACGCCTGCGAGGACGACGTCGACGGCGAACGCCGCCGCGGGGCAGTTGTGTCGGGACACGGCGGTGGGCAACACCCCGACGACGACGTCCTTGAGGGATCCGCCGTTGTCCCACGGGACCATGATGGAGCGTTTGCCGCCGTTGTCCCCGGCCCGCACCGCCGCGACGGCCTCGAGCCACACCGTTCGGAGGGACTCGGGCAGGGACGCGACGAATCCCGGCGATCGCAGCGCGCCGCGCTTGCCGAGGATGACCACCTTGTCCGCCGCCAGCGCCGCGGAGACGTCGGCGGCGAAGTCCACGGGGGAGACCGCCTCCCACTCGTCGTTCGTGTCGGGGATATCCACGGCGGGGACGGGGGGCGCGTCGGCGGAGGCGCGAGGGACGATGGCGGACGCGACGCGACGTTTCGCGCCGGTCGGGGCGACCCGACGCGCGATCGCGCGGGACGCCGCGCCGATGACCGCCGCGCGAGGCGCGGACACGAACGCGGGGCACGACGACGTCGCCATCGCGACGCTCGCTCGAATCCTTCGAACCCGACCCCGATCGATCGCCACCGAGAGCGGGGCGGGAAGTGGCGCCCCGCTGGCGCCCACGCTGCTTCACCGAGTCTTCCGTCGACAGCTGTCTCCGGCGGAGTCCACCTGTCCACGGCTGCACAGCTGGACAGTCTGCCGAACTACTGCCGGACATCGCTTTGACGTGCGAGATCTCGAGTCGGCGTTCGCGATAAGGCGGCCTCAATCTCTAGCAGCGCCGAGGCGAGACCACCTCGCGTCGACGTCGGAGAGAGTATCCCCGTCCGAGCCCCCCATCCGCGAGACGTTCGAACGTCGCGACGGCCATGCACGCGATCCTAGCCCCCGTCCGCGCGCTCGCGCCCGCGTCCGCCCGCCGCGTCACCCCCACCGCCAGATCGCAACGGCGCCGCGCGGCCGTCGGGAGGACCGCCGCGAACGCCGGACCCATCGTCGCGCTCGGCGCGTCCGTCTCCGCGGGTGACGCGAACCTCGTCGACGCGAAGCACGCGCGCGCGGTGAGCGAGGTGGCGGCTCGGTCGCGGACGGAGGAGGAGGGCGCGGCGCTCGCGACGCGCGTCGGCGAGGAGGAGGAGGAGTTGGAGTTGGACGCGACGGAGATGGACGCGACGGCGGCGGCGGCGACGGCGCTGTTCGCCGCGTTCGCGTTCGCCTTCTTCGCCGGCGTGGACCCGGCGATCGCGGCCGACTCGCTCGACGTCGACGCCCCGCGCGAGGTCTTCTCGTTGGCGGGCGGCGAGGTCCCGTTCTGGGCCAACATGGTCAAGTACGCCAGGTTCAGCATCTCGATCATGGTCGGGTTTGCGTTCATGTTCGGTCGGCCGGTGGTGGCGGCGCTGAAGAAGCCGCAGACGGCGATCTTGGTCGTCGGCGGAGGGTACGGGGCGGTGCGGTTCTTCCAGTGGACGATCGAGACGATGTCGGGGGTCAACGACCCCATGACGATGACCTACTGACGAGAGAGCCTTTAAATCTTTTGCAAACACCAAATAGAGATTTTTCGAACCGGATCTTCGTTCCTGCGTCGTTCTCGGCGAAGCACGTCCGCAAGATCGCGCACCGAAGCGCGGTTCTCCCGATCCGCCCTCCGTTGAGGATCCTGCCAGCTCACTGACGCGGAGGATAACAGCGCTCATCAATCCCTAAGACCTGTGAGTACTTCGAGCGACGCCCGTCTGGCGCGGAACGGGGGAATAGGAGCGACCTTCCCTCCACCGGCGATACACGGGCTCGGGGGAACGCGTGCGTTTGCGCGTTTTCGCGCCAGGCGATCGCCCCGTCGCGCCGCGGTTCCCGGGGTGGTTGGAACCGTGGAAAATCTCTGCAGCTGCATTTAGGAGCTGACGCGGCAAGGGGGTGCCCAGGAGACGGAACCGGGTTTGGCGCGCGCGTGAGGCATGGGGGCCGCGTCTCGGGCGGCGCGACGCGCGGGTTCCGAGGCGCTGCGGCGCTGGGAGGCGTCCTACTCGTCCGGTCGAGCGGGCATCGCCTCCCCGTCGCCCGTCTCGCGCGCCCCGCCGGCGCACAGGCTCGCCGACATCTTCCCGAAGAAGCTCGTCGACGACATATACCGCTCGAGCTTCAAGAGCCAGACGGGCGTGAGCCTCAAGTACATGATGGACTTCGGCGCGCAGCCCATCCAGCGGCAGCTCATGGTCAGCGCGCAGTTCCTCCACAACGAGCTCCCCGTTCGCTTCGCGCACAGGGTCGCCGAGCTCGAGAACCTCCCGCTCGGGCTCTCGTCGAAGGAGCAGGTGCAGACGGTGCGGGACTGGTACGTGGAGTCGTACGACGAGCTGAAGAAGTTCCCGCCGATCGAGAACAGGGAGGACGAGGCGAAGTTCACGACGCTGATCAAGCGGGTGATGGACAGGCACGCCAACGTGGTGCCGATGATTGCGCGCGGAGTGCTGGAGCTGAAGCTGGAGCTGGAGAGGGAGGGCGGCGAGGGCGGCGCGCGGCTGGGGAAGCGGGGCGTGGAGAACAAGTGGATGAACGACATGCCGGAGATACACCAGTTCCTGGACGGCTTCTACATGTCGCGCATAGGGATACGAATGCTGATGGGTCAGCACGTCGCGCTCGAGGAGGCGGCGGCGACGGCGCCGCAGGAGAATTACATCGGCCTCATCTGCACCAAGGTCTCCCCGGTGGCGGTCGCCAGGGACGCCATCGAGGACGCGCGGAGCATCTGCATGCGGCAGTACGGTGATGCGCCCGAGGTTGAGGTATTCGGCGACGAATCGTTCACGTTCGCGTACGTGCCCGGCCACCTCCACCAGATGCTCTTCGAGCTGGTCAAAAACTCGCTGAGGGCGGTGAGCGACAAGTACCTCGACTCCGATCAGATGCCGCCGCCCATCCGCGTGGTGATCGCGGAGGGCGCCGAGGACGTCACGATCAAGATCAGCGACGAGGGCGGCGGGATCAGGCGGTCTGGCCTGCAGCGGATATGGACGTATCTCTACACCACGGCTAACTCGCCGCTGCTGGAGATGGACGCGGACACCGGAGCGGGGCCCGCGGTGTTGGCGGGATACGGCTACGGATTACCGCTGTCCAGGCTGTACGCGCGGTACTTCGGGGGTGACTTACAGGTGCTGTCCATGGACGGGTACGGGACGGACGCGTACCTGCACCTGAACAGGTTGGGGAACATCGCGGAGCCGCTCCCGTGATTTGATTCTTACTTTCGTGTAATTCAACCACTCGTTAGGACATATTAGTCGTTTGATACGCACATCGGACGGTGTTACGTTCGTTTCGTCTTTCAACACGCGCGCTAGCTAGAACGAGTGGGTATCATATCGCGAGGGTGGGTAATAGAATGTTAATCGTCGCGTGCGGTCGTCTCACGCGGCGGCGATGTGAGGGGTGGGAACCAACCCGGCGGGGCACGCAACCGCCGCCGCCGCCTTCCCGTCCCCGTCGCTGTCAGCCACCGCCACGTTAAGCCCCGTGCTGAGGAACGCCGCCGCGGACGTGATCATGGCGTTCGCGAAGTAGTCGGTCATCAGCTTCGGGTCGTCGTGCTCGGGGGGAGCGCCCAGGATGGCGGGCGCCACCCCCTTCGCCGCGACGTCCTTAGCCTTCCCGGGCTTTGACTTTTTCTTTTCGCTCCCCTTGCCGCCGCCGTCCCAAGCCGACGATCCACCCTCCTCCCTCCCTCCCGCGTCGCTCCCCCTCGCAACGCCCTGCGCCTGCATCGCCTGCTTCAGCAGCGCGGTGAGGTGCTTGTCCTCCACCGCGAGCGCTCGTTCGAGATCTTCGAGCAGACCCGCCTCCTTCTCCTCGAGGAGCGGCGGCTCCTCCTTCGCGGGGACGCCCCGTTCACTCCGCGCCGCCTCCACCCTCTCCGTCACCTCCGCGCGCACCTTCTGCAACCGCCGCCTGCTCCGCCTCAGCGCGGCGCTCCTCCCCTTGAGATCGCCCACGAGGAGGTTGAGCCACGACAGCGCGTGACCGAGCACGGCGCGAGGCTGCGTCGTCGCCACCGCGTGAACCGTCACGTCAAACTCCTTAGCGTGGGCCGCCCTGGCCCTCTCCGCCGCCAGCGCCGCCACTACCGGGTCCGCCCTCGTTCTCGCCGCCCGCGCGCCCGCGTCCTCGGGCGCCTTGGCCTTGGCCTCGTCCTCGGGCGCCTTGGCCTTGCCGCCGCCGGTGCGCCGGCGCTTGCCGTCGCCCCAGCCGGATCTGGGCGCGGGGGGGTCGGATCGGGGCGCGTCGGGTGCCGTCGGGTGCCGTCGGGTGCCGTTGTCGCCCGCCGCGTTGAGGTTGACGGGCCTGAGGGGCGATGCCGCGGGGTTCTGCCTGGGGCGGGATCCCTTGGGGAGCATGTTCGCCGCCACGCCCAGATCCCGCGCCAGCGTCGGGCTCTCCTCGGTGGCCTCGAGGAGCATGGCGAGACCCGCGAGCGCGCCGGATCCCGGGGAGGTGATCTCCCTCGCGGCGGCGGCGGCGGCCATGGCCTCGACGACGGCGGATTCGGGTACCGGGGATTGGCCGATGAGCGCCGCGGCGCCCGGGGAGCTCAGCGCGGCGAGGGCGATGGCGCTGAGAGGGGCTGAGGCGTCCGGCCTCTTCCCCCTGGCCGCGGGCCTCGGCGCGGGAACCGCCGGGGGTTTGGACCTGCCGGCCTTGGAAGACCTACTCGCGTCGGACTTCTTCGCGGCCGCGGCGGGCTTGGAGCCTACCGCGGGCGGGTTGGGCCTCGCGCGCTTCGCCGGCGGGGGAGAGGTGAACCTGTTGGGCTTTGAAATCTTCCTCTTCGCTCGGCCCTCGCTCACGCCGCTGACGGCGGGAGGAGGCGTCGCGGCGGGCGCGACGGCGGACATGGTTCGAACTTCGCGATGTCAGGGGACCACCCGCACCGTTTATCGCGCCGGACGGGTTCGGCACGCGCGTTCGCTTGTGCCCTATCCGGTTCCCAGTGGGTTCAATTTTTGAATTGTTTTGCGCAGTTTGGATCCTGTCCGCCCGCACGCTGCGGCGGGTCGGTCGATTTCCGCCACTTAGGGTTCGACGCGTTCACGCGCGCCGTCACACGCCCGTCGCGACCCGCCGGATTCGGCGCGCGGGTCTGTTCTCCCCAGCCCTCGAGGGCGTCGCTAAAGCCGGTGTTTCGCGTCCCGCCCGCGTGCGTACCCCGCGGACAAGGCGCTTTCAGATCCATCCGCGGAAGTTAACAACAATCTTTCCGGGATGGGGGGCGACGCGCTGGACCACTCGGTGGCGTTCCTCAAGCAGAGGGACGGGCTCGATAAGACGCTGAAGCTGATGCGATACGTCTCGGCAATAGCCGCGTACAACATCCTGGCGGATGATCCAAGCTCGGTGACGGGCACCAAGCTGCGAAAGCTGGACAAGAGCACCGGCATCACGCGCAAGTACCTGAAGCTCGGAAAGTTCCTGGGCAACCTCAAGGAGCTCAGGGCGCTTCTGCGCGCGGGGGAGATCGCGTCCAGGCAAAGGATAACCCCCGCCGGGAACCGAACCCCCGACGCGGCGCTCGCTTCCGCGGCCGCCTTCGCCAACCGACTCAACATCGCCTCGCAGCTCGCGCAGCTCGTGTACAACTTCGCCGAGCAGCTCAACTGGGCGGCCAAGATCGGCCTCATCCGCGACGCGCGCAGGCGGAGGAAGATTGAGCGCTGGACGTCAGTCGCGGAGCTCGCCACGTACGTGTTCACCATCAACGTCTCGATGCTCACGCTGTGGCGATGCGCGCAGCGGGAGACGCGGGCGAGGCGGGAGTACCACTCCCGAGGCTTGCGGAAGAAGGACGACGACGCGGACGACGCAGCGGCGATGGTCCCGTCGCCGCTGCGACTCCTCCGAGGCTTGGGTCTGGGCGCTAATAACCGGCGCGACGAATGGGAGGATTCCGCGGGCAGCGACGCGTCCGTGAACACCTCCGAGTCCACCGCCGCCGGGCACGGAGCGATACGCACGGAGCGGGACCTGACCCACGCGCTCGAGGTGATAGATAAAGAACGGACGAGCGCCGTTCTCGCGCTCGTCGCCGACTGCGCCGACGTGGCGGTGTGCATCGGGGATGTGCGCGGGGTGCGGGCGCTGACGGCGCCGGGGACGGTGAACGCGCTGGGGCTGGTGTCGGCGTCGTGCGGCGTGGTGGACAAGTGGAGGGCGACGAAGGTTTAAGACGAGGTAGGTGGTTCGTCTCGACTTTGTCTTTAGCATCTACAGTCGACTCGTCGCCGCGAAACTGACTCTTAACGAACGCCTCCATCACCCCCGCCGACGCAAAGCTGCAAAGAGATGACCCACGCGTCACCCGTAAGTTACTTGTTCACGGCGGACTTGAACGCGGAGCCAGCCTTGAACTTGGGGGCCATGGAGGCCGGGATCTTGATCTTCTGGGTGGGGTTCTGGGGGTTGACGCCGGTGCGCGCCGCCCTGGCGACGGACTCGAAGGACCCGAAGCCCTGGAACGTGACCCTCTCTCCAGCCACCACGGCTCCCTCGATGCCCGCGAGCAGGGATTTCAACGCGATCTCAGCCTGCTTCTTGCTGATGCCAGCCTCGCTGGCCATGAGGTCCACGGCCCAGGCCTTACCGTTGCCGCCGCTGGACGCGTTACGCGCCGTCTGGAAGACGGAAGCGTTGCGAGCGAGGGCGTTGCGAAGCTGGGCGAACATCTGCGACGACGGGGGCGGGGGGGAACGTCAGACGGTGGCTGGGAGAAAACGCCGGTTCCCCCGAGGGAACGCCGGGAATCGCGCGAACGCCGCCGGCACGTGACTGGACGTGCGTTGGAACGCCTCTGACGTGCCCGACGGTCCGCGTGAAACCGTCGGAGGTGGGCGAAGGGTCGACTCCGCGGATACCCGGGCGACCCAGGCGCGACCCGGCATTTTGGCGCCTTTTTCGTTTTTTTCAATCGGACGCGACGAGCGGGGTGACGACCGAGCGCGCTCGCGCCGCACGCTGGCACAATGCCGCGTCGGCGTCGACGTCGACGGCGGCCGGATCGATGGGACGTATCTCGGGACGCACCTTGCGGGTGATGAACGTGCGTGCTGCTAGTGGCGGGCGCCGTCGTGTTGGTCCGGGCGTCTTCCCGGGCGGGTCCGAATAATTTGAGCGCGGTTTTGGTTTACTGAATTACGAGACTCCCAAGATCCAATGAGCATTGAAACTGATAAGGTATCGTAATTGGCTGGTGATTCGTGCCTGTTTGCATGTGAGGGCGAGAAAACGAGATATTTTTTTGGTCGGCAACTACCGGCTTCACAACTGTAATAATTTACCCCTCGGATCAAAGCTGAGAGCACCAGCTACGCTACCGCACACGAAGATCGCAGGCGAGTCGGATCCAAGACATGGGTCCGGCGTACTGATAGAGCGCGCGAGTAGCTAACGAGCCACCACCGAGCCGGCACAGGCCGCGCCAGGTGACCGAACAACACCCCCAAATCCACCCCCGTGAATGTCAGGAACAGTCGGATCGGTTGAGACCTTGTGCAACCAACTCGTCAACTGCGGTTACAGTCCTCGCGGGCCTGGTGCCTCCGCGGGGTCGCGCGGCCGCGCGATGACCGCCGGGAGCTCCGCTCGTCGCGCGCTGGGGCGGCTGGCGCGCGCTAGGTTTCCGCCCGGCCCCGGACGCGCGAGGGTTCCAGCTCCCGCGTTCGCCTCCTCCTCCTCCTCCTCCTCCAATCAGCCCCATTGGGAGGCCGGCGGCGGGGGCGGCGCGCCCAACCAAGGGCGGAGGGATCGAGGTGCGTACGTACCTCCGGCGGCATCCGATCCGAGGGCATCCAGCTTCGCGGCGCGCGCGTGGATCTCCTCCGAGGCGGACGCCGTCGCGGACGCCGCCGCCCCGACCGAACGAAAGAAATCACCGAAATCACGAAAGAACGGGGGAGGGACCTCCGCGAACGGCCGCACGGCGCGACCCCAGAACGGAGGACCCGTCGTGGAGCTGTGGGGCGACGATGCGGACGGCGGCGTGGACGTTCCCCCGCCTCCGCCCCCGCGCCAGGCGCAGCAGCAGCAGCAGATGAGGGGCGAGACGCTCAGCGGAGAGATCCGGCGGGTCACCTTCCACAATCCCGACAACCAGTGGACCGTCGCGAGGCTCCTCGTCTCGAACTCCCACGCGGACGCCCTGCCGATCGGAGCAACCGCCGCGAACAACAACATGCCAAAGTACAAGCAGCGCAAGAGCAAGAAGGGCGCCAAGGCGGACAAGGTGGTCACCGTCGTGGGCCACATCCCGGGTGTCGCGGAGGGTCAGTTTTTGGAGATGCGAGGCGAGTGGCGCGAGGTGGACAAGTGGGGCATGCAGTTCCAGCTCAGCGCCACGCCGGTCGAGGTGACGCCGCAGGACGAGGACGCCATCCTGCGGTACCTCGCCGGCGGGGCCCTCCCCGGCGTGGGTAAGGTCACCGCCGGTAAGCTCGTGTCGCATTTCGGCGCCAAAACCTTTGAGGTTTTCGACTCACCCGACGCCGTCGCGCTTCTCGTGACGTGCCCGGGCATAGGCAAGAAGACGGCGGAGAAGCTCAAGGGCAACTGGGACGAGACCCGCGGACGACGCGACGCCATCGTCTTCCTGGAGCGACACGGCGTCGCGCCCGCGCTCGCGCAGAGAGTCGCCGCGGCGCACGGTACCGAGACGGAGGAGCGGGTGAGGGCCGACCCGTTCGGGTCGATGACCGGCTTACGCGGCGCCACCTTCCACCGGTGCGACGCCCTCGCGGCGAGGCTGGGTAAGAAACCCGACGACCCCGCGCGGCTGGCGGCTGCGATGCTGCAGGTTTTGCAGTCCACCGCCGTGAGCGAGGGGCACGTGTACGTGCCGTGGGGACACGTGAAGGAAGGCGTGGGCCGCGTGTTGGGCTCGCAGCAGTTCGCGTCGCTGCGCGAGGGCGCGCTCGAGGAGGCCGCGGACGTCCTCAGGGCGCGCGGGGACGTCGCGAGGTTCGAGCTCACGCCGCCCGGCGGGAGGGACTCGGCCGGCGGGAGCGGGAGCGTTTGGGAACGAAGCGGCGTGTTTGCCTCGGTGCTGCACGACGCGGAGGCTTTCGTAGCCGCCGACATAGCCGCTCGACTCCGCCGCGAGCGAAGGGAGCCGGACGTTCCCAGGGTCCGTCGCTGGCTCCAGGCGGCCGCGGCGAAGGAGGGATGGAGGCTGCTCTCGCCCGCGCAGGAGGCTTTCCTCGACCTCGCCCTTCGCGAGCCCATCAGCGTGCTCACCGGCGGACCGGGCACCGGTAAAACCTTCGCCACGCACATCGCGGTTCGGCTGTGGCGCGCGATGGGACGCAAAGTGCTGATGTGCGCGCCCACGGGCCGCGCGGCGCAGAGGCTCGCGGAGATTGCCACAGCGGGGCGTCGCATGTCCCAGCCCGTGCAGTCCAGCACCATCCACAGGCTGCTCGAGACGAGGAAAGGGCGCGTCAAGTCCGGCGGCGAGGACGAGGACGACGTCGCAGACGACCAGACCTCTTCGCTCTCTTACAAGGGCGCCTTCGCGAGGAACAGGGCGTCGCCGCTCGACGCGGACGTCGTGGTCGTCGACGAATCGTCCATGCTCGACCTGCCCCTGTGCGCCGCGCTCCTCGACGCCATCAAGCCCGACGCGCAGATCGTCTTTGTCGGCGACGCCGATCAGCTGCCGAGCGTCGGGCCCGGTTCCGTGCTCGGCGACGTCCTCGCGTCCGGCGCCGTCCCGGCCGTGCAACTGCGCGACGTGTTCAGGCAGGCGGAGCGAAGCGGGATCGTCAGGTCCGCGCACGCCATCAACGGCGGGTCTCTCCCCGTCGTGCCCACCAGGCGATTCGACCCGGTTGTCGGGGACATCGCGGAAACGACGGACGATTCGTCTCATCTTTTTACCGACGACGGTAAGATGGCGCGGGGGACTCCGCTCGCGATGCCTTCGGGCGGGGGAATCGAGGTGACGTACGAGACGCAGACGTGGGACGGCGCCGACTGCGTGTGGGTGACGCTGCCGGACGACTCTCCCGCGGGGTACGAGGGCGCGCTCGAGGCGCTGTTCCGCGGCGCGCTCCCGGCGCTGCGGGGCTTGGACCCGACCGCGGATCTTCAGGTGCTGACGCCGTTCCGCCGGGGCCCCGCGAGCACGCAGCAGCTCAACGCGTACCTCCAGGCAAGGCTCAACCCGCCGGGACGCGGGCGCCTGGAGACGCGCGTCGGGGACGTGACCATCCGCGAGGGAGACAGGGTGCTCCAGCAGAGGAACGACTACACGAAGGAGGTGTTCAACGGGGATCTCGGCACCGTCGTCGCCGTCGACGGAGACGGCGGCGTCCGCGTCGTCTTCGGAGGCGCCGCCGCGAATTCGAAACAAGCGTCCGAGTCGACCGAGGACGCCGAGGACGTATCGAACGACGGCTCGAACGACGGATCGGACGCGTCATCATCCCCGGAGGACACCGTCGATCGAGCGCTGGCGTCGCTCAAGCACGGCGGCCGCGAGGTGTCGTACACCAGGACCGACCTGAGGGACCTCATACCGGCGTGGGCGCTCACCGTGCACAAGGCGCAGGGGAGCGAGTATCGGGCCGTGGTGCTGACGCTGGCCAACGCGCACAGGCCGCTGCTGCGGCGCGAGCTCGTGTACACGGCGGTGTCGCGGGCGAAGGAGGTTCTCGTGGTGCTCGCGCCGCGGCAGGCGCTGGAGACGGCGGTGAACTCGGTGGGAACGAACAGGCGAAATACGACGCTGGCGAGGCGGCTGGCGCCGCTGGCTCCGAGCGCTCCCAGCTGCCCGGCGACGGCGGCAATCGCCGCGGCGGCTGACGAGGCGGAGCGCAAGAACGCCGCCGGCGGCGTCGAGGAGGCCTAGCTATGGTAATGATGAAACGAAAAGAATCGGTTAATAATCGGTTCAGTCGTCGATGACGACGACCTCCTGTGATTCAACGGCGGGGGCGGTAGCATCGAAGCGTCGGATGCTGAACATAAACTTTTACGTTACAAACACTGATCTCATCACTCGGTTTGAACCGAACCAGGGGTTGATCTCTCGCCCCCAAACGGACCAAACACAGTGCTATGCAGGGGAAAACTTGTACTGTCACCACGGAGCGCCGGCTCCGACCCGAACCGAAATGAATGGGCGCGGTTGCTCGACTCACCGCCGAGGCGTCGCGGCTGCCGCTTCGACGCGTCCTTTACCAGCCCGTCCTGCGACCCTCAGCCTTGGCGCGGTCCCTCGCCGCGCGCGCGATCTCCTTCGCCTCCGCGGTGCTCATCCTCCGCTTAGCGCCTCGCTCCGGGAGCCGAATGCCGTTTGCCTTTTGAAACGCGAGGACGTGGTTCATGAGCTCCACGCGATCGCTTCCGGAGTACCTGTCCACAACCTTGCCGTCGGCCAGGAAGACGAAGGACGGGACGGTGTCGACGCCAAACTCGCGCGCGATGTCGGCCGTCTCGGCGTTCTTATCGATCGCCATGCGCGCCCACCGGGTGAACCCCTGCGTGTTCCTCGCGAGGGAGAGCACGGCGGGGAAGATGTGGAGGCACCCGTGCGGGGCATCCTTGTCGACGCCGATGTCCACGATGGCGAGCTGCTTGTCGCAGGGGACGTCCATGCCCGCATCGAAGCCCGGGAGGGGACCGGTGGGCGCCGCGCACGATTCGATGAAATTGCCGAGGTCGTTGCGGCTGTTGATCTCGGTGACGTAATCCTTGACGTTGAGACCCGCGGCGCCCTGACCGCCGTAGTAGAGGACACCCTCGGAGAGCTCCGCGGCGACGCCCGCTCCGGCGCCGACGTGCTGCCACATGAGGTCATCATTCTGCGGTGGGTGGTAAGAGGGAGGTGCGGGTAGGTTCGGTCAGTTCGCGTCGGAATCGGGTCGCTCGCGTCGCGGCGACTGAGGTTTTTGGTTGGTTGCGTGAATTGGTGGGGCGCCCGAATTGGTGGGGCGCTTGATCGGGCCGTGGGATCTGGCGCGTACCTTCCAGTACTGGTAGGTGGGGAACTTGGTGATGTTGAGCTCCTTGGCGATCTGGCGGGTCTCGCCGGACTCGAGGACCTCGACCCTGAGGAAGACGACGTTGTCCGCCTCGCGGGCGATGCGCGCGAGGGACGCGGAGAGCTGCCTGCACTGCTCCTTGTTGTTTTCGGTTCCCGCGACGTTGTTGCGGTCCCAGACGTCGTCGCTCATCACGCACTCCTCCTCGGACTCGATGGCGAGCATGATGAGCTTGTCGCCCGCGAGGGTGAACGCGGCGTCGAGCTCGGCGAGGCTGTGGATCTGCTTGGTCCTGCTGTCGACCCTGAGCGACTCGGCCTCGCGCCTGGCCTGGACCGAGTCGTATCCCTGGCTCATGCACACGGTGGCGCGAGGGTTGCGAGAGGAAGGGGCCTGCCTCCTGGCCTGCGCGACGCGACGCGCCACGGGGGCCATGACGGCCGATGAAGCGAGTTGGGCGGCCATTGTTATCGGATGTTTATGTTGCGTTCGCACCGGGTCGGGCGATGCCGTCGACGTATCGTCGCGAATGACGCGCCGCGTCGGGGCCCCGATCTGCGATATCTTTTTCGAGTTGCTGAGTAGGATCGTTCATCGTGTTATGCGCTCACTGATTGCCCATAGGCGCAGATACGCCGTGGCAAATCCCCGCAGATATTATTTCGCCCCAGCCCGCGCTCGATCGCGACAGCCGGCACCCGCGTGTGCGGGTAGGGTCGCTCTCGCGTTGGCATTTGGGACATTTTGGCTGCCGGAGGAGAAGAGGGTTGGGCGAGACCTCGGCGCGCGGCAGTCGGCGGAGGCCCCGGGGCGGAACCTCGAGGCGCGGGCGAACACGTGCGCGAAGGGACACACGAAGTCCAAGGGAGCAGCGCGGGATCCATCGGAGGAATCGCGCGGGGGTGGACTCGGGGGACGATGTCGGGCGGGATCGCGCGCCGTTGTCTGGGGCAGGGGATCGAGGGCCAATCGCTGCTGCGGCGGTTGGCGGGCGACGCCGCCCAGCGGATGGGACTGAGCAGGACGTTCGCCGGGGCGACCGCGGCGCACTTGTCGCAGGGTTTGAACTCCTTCCTGGACGGCACCAGGTTCGGACCCAAGGAGACGGCGGACAAGGAGCCCGTGGGCAGGGCGTGGGAGACGAGCGAGCTCCGGCTGAAATCCTTCGAGGATCTGCAGGGGCTCTGGTACGTGCTGCTCAAGGAGAAGCACATGCTCGCGACGGAGAAGTACGCCGCCCGCGGGTCCAGGGTTCGGATGAGGGCCCCGCACAGGATCAAGATGATCCGACGGAGCATGGCCAAGATCAAGACGGTGCTGACGGAGCGCGTCGACGAGGTCGCCGGCGACGACCCGGAGCTTCGCAGGAAGCTCATGACCGTCATCAACGCCAAGTGATGGAGACGTGCTCTGGAGACGTTCGACGATACACGGCACGACGCCTCGTTCGATTAGATCATAAAAGCTACCTTGACGCACCATGACGCGACTGACTCACAGCGCGCCGAGCTCCTTGCCCGCCACGAACTCGATCACCTTTGGCACCGCGCCCTGCAGCGCCTTGGCCGCGGCGCCGAGGTTCTCGAGAAACTCATCCTGCGTGGGCTTGTCGCCGTCCACGATGTCCGTGATGGCCTTCACCGCGAGCAGCGGGACGTCGAACATGGCGCACACGTGTGCGATGCCCGCAGCCTCCATCTCCTTCACGCTCGCCTCGTTCTTCTTGAGGGATTCGACGTCGACGTCCGGCGCGTCGAGGGAGTTGCCGGTGGACACGACGCCGGGCTTGAATCCGGTCGCCTGCCTCAGCGCGGGGCACGGGGCGGCGTCCGCGTGTCCGACACCGTAGGCGTCGAATCCCGGGATGGGGATTCTTCTGTCGTGGTTCTTGAACGCGGTGGCGAGGTAGACGTCGCCGATGGCGCCTCCCATGGCCTTGAAGCCCCCCGCGGTGCCCGCGTTGATCAGGAGATCGGGCTTGAGGTGTTCGCAGATTTGGTAGGCGGTGAGCGCCGCCGGGACGGTGCCGACGGAATCGACGCCGAAGCCCTTGGCCTCGCCGTTGCAGCAAACGTGCACGATGGCGTCGCCGACGGCGCCGCTGAACACCTCGGCCGGGATGGGGCCCGGGAAAGGGCTCGGCTCCGCCTTCTTCAGCCCGAGGTGCTCGACGAGCGGCGCAGCCTCAGCCTTCATGGCGATGATCACCGCGATGGTCTTGACGGGAGCCATCCTCGGTTGACTTTAGCGTTATCGACGGACCGACCGGACCGAGTCGTGACGAACGTGCGTGAGCGGCGGACTCTGCCTCCCCGCGCGTGCCCTGAAGTGGAGCCCGGACCCCTCCCGGACCAAAGTCGGCGTAATCTTTCGGGCACGGGCGGACACGTGACTTTTCGTGGACCACCTTTCTGACCCTTCCCACTACTATCATAACGCTTCCTCACGACCCGTCGCTACGTGGCGCTACTTGCCCGTGAACTCCATCACCTTGCTCTTCACCGTCCTCCACTTCTTGCTCACGGCGACGGTCACGTCCCCTCGCTTTCCCGCGTCCCCTCTCGCCGCGCTCCTCGCCCACCCGAGCAGACCCTCCAAACTTCCGTACTCGGACCCCGGAACCCTCGACCAAGGGTTGGCGCCCTCGCCCTGCAGGTCCAGCGCCGCGATCATCAACGCCCTGCCCACGTCGTTGAGCACCTCGGGGGTATACTTGACCGGATGCAGGCTGCGCGACGGGGGCGACGCGCGGCCGTCGTCCCCGCTCGCCGGCGGAACCCTCGCGAGCAGCCGCGACGACACGTAGCTCGCCTCAACCGTGTACAGGTGCGGCAGCCCCGTCTTGGCGTGAAGCGCCACCCTGCCGCTCCCCTCCTTGGTCTGACCGTTCCTGTCCTCTGTGCGCATGTTCTTCTCGGTGAAGTTACACGCGTGCACGTCGAAGTGCGGGGTGTTGAGCGAGCACAGCCGGGCGTACGCTCTGGTAGCGGCGGCTTCGTCGCCGTCGAGCGCGTTGCCAAACGCGAAAACGCCGCGCTTGTTCATGTGCCCGTGCAGGTCCACGTAAAAACCCAACCTGCGTTTATTCGCGTAGTG
>Ga0181571_10000696_pt1 | contig 22826 bp, 16 predicted proteins | sample 101ome_17_FD_132440 | JGI IMG/M metagenome (GOLD analysis project Ga0181571, IMG submission 132440) | Coastal salt marsh microbial communities from the Groves Creek Marsh, Skidaway Island, Georgia - 101407AT metaG (megahit assembly) | ecosystem: Environmental > Aquatic > Marine > Intertidal... | reverse complement strand
TCCCGGCGCCGGCCTCGCGCCTCGAAGCCGAGCTCGAACATCCGCACCCGAAGCGTTGAAAAACGGCGACGCCCTGTACGAGGAGTTCGCCTCGGCGTTGCGGTGACGGACGTCCAGTCGTGATAGCTGCTAGGTGTAAATCTAATTGAATGCGAGCTACTCGCGCTAAGTATATGTGGGGTCATCGGTGATTAGCGTTTTGCTACCCCGTACGCTTGATAGTTCTGGTACGGCAGCAGCAGGCTCTTCGGCATGTCCTGATACGGCGAGAATAGGTTGTGCCTCTTACCCTTGAACGCGGTCACCGCGTCCACGGGCGCCAAAAACTCCGCCAATGGCCGGTCCAGCGTCTGCTCCACGTTGAGCGACGCCCTGATGGCCTCATAAGATGCCGCCTCACCCGCCAAACGCGTCAACGATTCGTCGGGTCTTACCCCCGCGGGCTGCTCTCCCCTGCGACGCACCCAGCCGAACGGCGCGCGCCCCGGAGATACCCCACCCTGAGACGAGTGTCTCGCACCAGGGGAGACGTTAACCGCCCCGGGCGGCACCGCGCGCGCGGGGGACGCCGGCCGTCCTGCCCTTGACCATTCGCGCAATTCCGTGAATCCCCCGTCGCTCCCTTGCCTGGCCTCCGCCTCCCTGGCGGCGCGAATGGACTCGGTCCGGTCCGACTCCGTCGTCTCGTACGACTGGTACGAGGAGTCGTAACGTTGCGGCGACTCCCTCGAGCTGCGCGACGTCGTTCCCGAGCGACTCGGCGAACGACTCGGGGTCTCCTCGCCCGAGTAGGATTCTCTCCCCGGCGTCGGCAGCTCGGACGCGGTCTCGGACTCGGCGAAGTCCAGCTCGCCGTTGTACCCCTCGCCCAGCGCCTCGAGGAGCTCCTGCTTCCTCCGCTCCTCGTAGTCCGCGCTCCGGTCGCGGCGCGCCTGGGACGCGCCGCAACAAAGCCCCATCCCGGCCGTGCCCGTGCCGCGTGCCGAAGACTGCTGTTCCTCTTCGACGGGTCTCAAGGTAAAATGATACGAAGGTACCTCATACGAAGGCACGAAGGTTCACAAGTCGATGGCGCTCCGCCTCGCGGCACGAGTCCATCTCGCCGCCCGATGGCGAGGTCTGCGTCACACGAGCACGCGACCGATCCATCCCCGCGCGACGGTGATCGATGACCCGGGTCCCGAGAACCCCGGGCTGGATGCGGCGGGCCTCAACATCAGACGGGGAGGGGTGGAAGGGAGGGACCTTCGCGAAACGTTGGCCAACGCGGGCATGACGCCCGAGCAGGTGCGTGACGTGATCTCTGCGCACCCACAGCTGGAGACGCAGTATGCCTTGGTGAATGAGGTCCAACCTCGGATAAACTACCTGAGGTTCCTGGATGACAACGACAGGCTCGACGGGGAGAGCGTCTCGAGCTGCATCGCCCGGCAACCGCAGTCGCTCGAGAGGGACTTCCATTTGGTGCACGAGGATGCCGACTACGCAGTGGTGAACAAACCGTGGTGCGTGCGACTGGACACGCCGAGGGGCTGGCCGGGTAAGGTCCGCTTCACCCCAAAGTATCCCGGCGACCTGAGCGTGGAGGACTGGCTGGAGCGACGATACCCCGACTGGGACACGGTCCGTTTTTGTCACCAACTGGACAACGCCACTTCGGGGGTGCTGGTAGCCGCGTCGAACAAACGCGCCGCGGGGGCTGCAGCGAAGCTGTTTAGAGAGAGAAGGGCGCGAAAGACCTACCTGGCGATCGTGTTCGGACACCCCGAGAAGGACGAGTGGACGGTGGATGTCCCGATGGGACGGGATCCGGATGACCCGAAGGGTTTCAGAGAGCGAGTGGACCCAGAGCACGGGAAGGCGTGCGAGACAAGGATCAGGGTGCTGAAGCGGGGTAAGCTGAGTTTGAGGGGCAAATTCGAGGGCGTGCCCGTGAGCAAGGTGGAGGTGACGCCGGTGACGGGCAGGAGGCACCAAATTCGGTTGCACCTGCAGTTTAGCGGGCATCCAATCGTGGGTGACAACGCTTACAGCGAGGATACTGACTCTTTCCGGACGTTCCTCCACGCGCACAAGCTGACGCTGCCTTTCGACGAGCCGAGGGGTACGATGCAGTGGGTGGCGCCGGAACCCGAGTCTTTCGCGGCAGCCATGGAATAGGCGACATAGCGCACAATGTAGTGGCTAAACGAATCATGATGATGATACTGTAGGCTATAAACTATCCCTGCAGCCAGTCGAGGAAGAGGAGGCTGAAGGTTGCTATGAACAGCACAATCCCGACGATGAACGACCCTTCCCCGCGCCTCTTTATCGTCTTCTTCAGCTGCACGTTCCCGCTCTCCAAGTTCCGTGTGCTCTCCACCGCCTGCGCGTACAGCTGTTCGATCTGCGCCGCCTGCGCCTGCACGTGCGTGGCAAACAGAGAGGACAGCGCCGACAACTCCGCAACCTGACCCTCCGCCCTCCGAACCTGCTCCACCAACGTCGTCAGCTCATCCACCAGTGCATCGCCCTCCGTCTCGTGCACCTGCGCCTGCGCCTGCGCCTGCCGCTGCTGATCGATCGAGCTTTCGTCCCCGACGGTCTCGGTCGTGGACGCCGCCGGTGTCGGTTCCGCGTTTCTCCTCTGCGGCGGCGTCGTCGGCCGGGGGGGCGCTCGCCTCCGCCGGTGCTCCGCCGCCGCGAGCACCTTCTTGAACCGAACCTCCCTGCACTGGTCGAAGGACGCGGCGACCCTCTGGAGAAATTCGGTGAGGATCAGGACGACGCCGTGCATGTGGGCGACTCCCTGCACGCCCTCCGTCTTCCCAGCCTCCACCTCCTGCACGGTGGACTTGAGCATGGTGATGTGCGCCTGGCACGCCTTCACGCTGAGTCGCACCTCGGACTCGATGCCGTCCCTGACGGAGTCCGAGTCCTTACCCTCCCTCAGGTAGTCGGCGCGGTGTCGCGTGACGAACGCCCGCAGCTCACGTACCAGCACAAGGGTGTCGTGCGCGCTCTTCAGCACCGGGGATCGCGCCGAGGGCGGGGGCAGATCCCTGGGCGCCACCAGTGCGTCCGCGCGATCCGGGGTCATGCCGCTCTGTGAGGCGTACGCGCGGTGTGCCGCCTCCCTGAAGGCATCACTAACGTCCATCTCGTCGGCTCTCGTCGCCCACCCTGGGTCCTCCCCGACCCTACGCCGCGGCTAGGGCGCGCGTTCCCTGTCTGTGTTTGAGTCACGTCTTGCCCGGTCCTGTCTCCCGCCAGGCGTACTGTATCAGATTTTGCCGGGAAATCGTCGACTCAGCAGTCGACTCAGCACACATCACAGGAGAGCGTGAGTCGGCTCGGAGGGGTTGCGACGCCAGTTACTCATCGGAGCGGTCGCCCAGAGGACGAGAAGAGCCGAGAAACTCGCTTCGGCCCGCCCCGCAGCACAGGGGGTGGGCTCGACTGCTCGAGTTTGAACGCTAATAATATCTCTCATCCGAGGTGGACCGACGACCGCATCCGATGGCTTCCGCATCCGTCACTCCGGTCCCCGTGGCCCGCGCCGCGGCGAGATCATGCGCCGGGTCCGCATCCACGGGGCCGGCATCGACCCGCCGGTGGACATCCATCTCTCCGCCCGGGACCTCGAGGGACCTCCGAAGCCGCGGGTCGGTTGAACCCTCAGATCGAACGCCCGGATCCACCAGGACCGCTGCGTTCTTCCACGACTACCACCACCACAGCTTCGACCACACGCACGACCGCGCCTATCAGAAGTGGCTCGCCGACCTCACCGCGGTGGTGAAGCACGAGACCTGGAGCGCCATACCAGCCTTGCTCCGGTTCCCGCACGCCGAGCCGGATGTCGTGCTCCAACTCGCCGCGGGCGAGGGTCAGACGGCGCTGGTGAAGCGGATCCTGGAGTCGTTCCCGGGCGCGGTCGAACCCGGGGGACCCGCGGCGGCGGGAGCGGCGGTCGTTGCCGCGTCCAGGGGGCATCACGACGTAGTGGTCGCGCTCCTGGACCACGGGCTCGACGCCGACGCCGTGGACGAGCACGACGTGGCGTTGATCCTCGCCGCCGCCAGCTGTGCCGACGTCGTCGAACGCGAGGGACGCGCGGCTGAACTGTGCGTGCGGACGCTGTTGGAGCGAGGCGCGGACGCCAACACGCGATCGTCGAGAAAAGGGTGGAAGCCGTTGATGGCGGCGGCCAAGACGGGGGAGTCGCGGGTGGCGGAGTTGCTCTTAAACGCGGGCGCCGACGTCGAGGCGAGGTACCCCAACGGCAAAACGCCCCTGTACTGCGCCGCCGAGTGGGGGCACGTCAAAGCGGTGGAGGTGCTGCTCGCGCACGGCGCGAGGCCGGACGTGGCCGCGGACAGGCTCATGACGGACCACACGGCGGCGACATCGCGGGGCGTGCTTCCGGCGGAGGTTGCGGCGAGGAACGGACACAAAGCGTGCGCCGACATCCTGTTCGAAGCCAACGCGGCGGCGCGGCGGGGGCGAGGAGGTGCGAAGGGTAAGAGTCTCGAGCCGCGCGTGCCGGAGACTACGATCAAGGGTGGGGAGTCCTGGTGAAGGCGCACTCTGTTGTAAAACGACGTCGTTGTATGAAATTTCAAACTAAACGAAGTGTGTGCTGCGCGACTTTGAATCTGTTGTACATCGGTTCAGGGGACCGCCTCTCGGCCCCGCGAAGAAAAGAATAAAAAGAAGTTTGATGACTGCGCGGATATCACAGGTTGTATTCCTTGCCCCAACCCTCCGGCGCCTCTTCCTCGACGTCAAAGTCGTGAGTCTCCGACCAGCATCTCGGCGCCACGCCTGTCGCCTCAAAAATCACCTTCTCCATCTTGTTGAAAAGCTTGTTGTCGTCCAGGATGGGGTTCCACCAGCCAGACACGATGCAGTAGTTTCCCTCGAAAGGTGGCCTGTGGTGCGCGCCGTGGCCCTTGCGGGAGATGAGCACACCCAGGTCCTGCAGCTTCACCACAATCTCCGGCAGCTGCGACTTCTTCATGTGCGACCACGCGTGGAACTGCTGGGACAGCACGATCATGCTGCAGAACACGCCCATGAACGCGCACGTGTCGGGTGCGAGGCCCGGGGTGAGCAGCAGGGGTACGGTGACGCACATCGTCGCCGGGCAGGTGGTGTGAATGTTGTTGGCGAACTGGCGCTTGGTGATGGTCCACGGGTACTTGTGGTGGCCCTGGAAGGCGTCGATGATGCCGCCCATCACCGGCGTCGCCTTGCTCCCGTAATTGTCCACGGACCAGTGGAACACGCCGGTGCCCAGGTCGGAGATCCAGTACGCCAGGAGGCCGGAGCCGACGAGGGACGCCCACGCCGCGGGGTCGCCGCCGTCGCCAGCCATCTCGATGCCGACGCCACCCCGCGCCACCAGAGCCGCGCACGACGCGAACAGGCCGGTCGTGACGGCGCGCTGGAAGTCGGTAGAGACAAACGCGGCGGGATCCTGAATCATGGTACCGCCCATGGCCTGAGACGAGAGGTGAGGTGCGAGGTCAGTCGGCTGTCGGCCGAGTGGATAAATTTAGCTGAAACGACGGGAACGTGAGGTGGGTGGGGCACGCACGTCGATAGTCTTGCGAAGGGTCTTGGCGGTATCAATCTGCACCATGCGGCGGCGCATCTCAACGTCGGTGTCGATGCTGCTGCCCACGTCCATGCTGCTGGTCACGTCCTGAATCACCCGGCACACGGTCGCGTTTCGCGTGGATACTTGAACCGCCGACTTTTTGGCGACAGAGCGCCCGCTGGTAGACCTCGCGGCGCCCGCGGTGGACGCCGCGACGGTCCCGCCGAGCACGATGGTGATAGCGGACATGTGTGACACTTCCTGTGCCTCCCTAACTTACTGGCGTGCTTCCTCTGTGGAGGTTGCGCGCGTGTACATTGCTCCAATCACGGGAATATACTGGCCGCTGATGCTCGTGACGTGTCGCTCTGACAAGGCGGAGCCACTCGTGACTGCTCGAGCTTGGTTTCGAAGGAAAGATAAAATCGGGAAATACCTCCTTCCCTCGCAGTCAGCACGCTGAGTCAACGCAGGTTCAATGACGTAACGACGCGTGCGTTCAAATCCTAAAGTTCATCCCCTCGCGTCCCTCTCCGCGCGTCCCTCAGCCTCCTCACGTTGTCCGCAATCTGCCTCACGCCCGAGTAAATCCTCTCCCGCACGCCTGCGCCGTGCCCCGTGACAACCTCGAGTACCGTCTCGATCATCTCGTGGTTCCCCATGATGTTGACGTGGTCGCCGCTGAACCTCCCCTCCTGGATACCGCCGCCCCACAGGCTCATGGCCCTGTGGTTATACTCCACGATCTTAACCTCGGCGCCGGCGGGGTTCAACCTCGAACCGTCCCTCCAACCCGACGCGCACATGTACCCGAGGCTCACGAGCGGGATGGACCCGTCGCCGTCCACGGACGTCACGCCGCGCTCCACCCCGCGGCCGTGCGTGGACACGTCCAGCGCGAACGGCCTCTCGGGTTGACCCGGCCTGTGCACGTAATGGTACGCGCGCTCGGTCGGTTTGCCCACGCCGTAGAGGCAGTAGATCTTCAAGTTTGGCGCTCGGGGCAGCGGCGCGGTGAGCGGATCCCCAAACTTCTCCGACGGACCCGCCGGTCTGGGCAGCGGGCCGATGAACCCGCCGGTCGATGCGCTGGGTTGACCGACGCCGACCGCGCGCAGGATGCGATCGATCCAACCCCCGGATCCGCCACCCGCGAGTCTCCGCCCGCCGAGAGTGACCCGCCGAAAGTCGGAGTCGTGCCGCGGGTGATCCGCGCTGATGCGGTCAAAGAGCAGCTCGAGCGACTCCGTGATGGTCAGGTTCCGCGCCGCGTCCTCCACGACGATCGACGAGGTCCCGTTGGCGGTCGGCGACGATGCGCCGTCGTCGCCGGACTTTCCCTCGGACCCCCCGTTTCCGTTTCCGTTTCCGTTCCCGCCTCCGTCCTCCTCGACGCGGATGGACAGAAAGTGTCGCAGCGCGCCGCCAATTTCCGGCTCGCGAGGATCGTCGATGATCTCCCCCTTCTCCGACGACGGGCCGTCCATCGTCACCCCCGTGGACTCGTCGTTGGACGCGTCGGGGGCGCCGAGGTGGTCGTCCGCGCCCCACACGTCAACGCCTCCCCGGGGTAGCATGGCCCACAGCGAACCCCACGTGCGGAACGTGGCGGCGACCGTGCCCAACGTCCCGGAAACGAACCTGTCCAGGGGATTGGCGCCGAGGCCGAGTAAACCCTCGAGCTGCCCCAATATTGCGGTGTCCCTCATCTCCCCGCTGAGCAGCGAGGGGACCGTCTTGGGTATCCCCAGCATCGGACCCGCGATGTCCACGTACGCGGCGACGTGCCTATCCGTCCAACCCTTACCTCCGCCGGCCCCACCCTCGCTCACCGGCGCCTCGACCCAGTTCAGAAAGTACCTCACGAGCTGGTCCCCGTAGGAGTGCGCCAGCAGCGCCACCGGGGTCTTGTGCAGGTGGACCATCGTCTCGATCGTCATCTTGAGCCGCGTGAAGTACCCGTCCCGCTGCTCCAACCCGACGGGCGACAGCCTCCAGTCGTACGGCGCCGCCTGCAGCATGTTGGTGTCGTACCCAACCTCGCCGAGTGACTCGATCACCTTGCCCCACACGAAGTACCCGGGAACGAACCAGTCGACAGCCTCCAGGCCGGATACGGCTCTGAGCTTGATCCCCGCCGGGTCCAGCCCGGTGACGGGATCCAGGCGCATGTGCTGCATCCAACACTGTCGGTTGGCAAAGTACGCCGTGGCCATCGCGGGCGTGCCCCACATGCGCTGCCTGAAGAAGTGCTTGCCGCACTGCAGCCCGTCCCAGAGCTCCAAACCCGACGATATGAAGCCCGGGACGATGACGACGGGATGCTTGGGCCTTCGACCCCGCTCAAGCGCAGCCTGCCCGGGGCTGGGACCGCGCCAACCAAGGGGCATGCCGTTGTTCAGCGCGGAGGCGTTCAGCGCGGGCAGGCCGTTCAACAGGTGCATGCTGGAGTTGAGCCACGGGGGAACGGCGTGCTCCACCCTGTCCTGAACGCCCTCTGGGATGGGCACCAACTCGCGCAGGTAGAATCCCACGCAGACGACCGCGACGAAGAGGGCTAACTTCTTCACCGCTCTCGCCGCGACGACGCGGAAGGGGTTCCCGAAGGGCATGTACCACACCCTGAGTGGCTCGCGACCGGCGACAGCCCTCCACTTGTTCACGACTTTCGTTGCGGTCGTCCGGTCCGACGCCGCCTTCTTCGTCGCCTTCTTCGGGGGCATTTTTTAATCCGAGTCAACAACGACCTCCACCTGCGGGCCGGTGCGGAGTCGCAAAGTGCTATTCGCCGGGGTTTGGCGATATCGGACGCGCCTCCTATCGACCGATCGTCGCAGAGTCCTCCCCCACGGCGCTGATGCGCGCCGTTTAGTCCCGAACCCAACGGGTTTCAAAAGACCTTCCGATGAGGTCGGGAACTGCCGCGATATCCGCTTTCCTCCACCGGCCCTGAGACCAGCCCTGATCTGCCAGGCAGGTTTCGCGCCGGTTCGCCTCCCCGCCGGCTCGGTAACGATCGTCTCTCAATCGCCCCGGGTTTCACACCCGCGGCGAACCTCGACCGCGACGCCCGGCCCGTCGCCATGGTCGTCCTCGATGAGATTCCTGCCTCAGGCGTCGCGCCCGTCGCGTCCGCCCGCGCCGCGCCCGTCGCACCTTCCCTCGACCCCGGTCGCCGCGAGGATCTCGGAACCGGCGACGCAATCTCGGACGCGACCCGGGTGGAGGGTAACGCCAGGTACAAGCGGAAGGACTTCAAGGGCGCGGAGGAGCAGTACACCCTCGCGCTGTCTCAGGCGGATCCCATCGGCGAGCTCATCCCGGCGATCCTGGGCAACAGATCGGCCGCGCGGCTAGCGTTGGGTCGCCTCGCCGACGCACTCGCGGACGCCGAGGAGATGGCCTCGCAGTGCCCGGATGGTCACGTGATGGCGGGGAAGGCGCGGTACCGACAGGGAAACGTGCTGGCGGCGATGGGCCGGACCGAGGACGCGAGACGCGCATATCAAAACGCGATTAGACTCACTCCGGACGAGAAGGCGCAGAAGCCCATATGGGCCAAGCTGATGGAGGTGACCAAGGTTGCGGTGGACGAACACCAGAAGGAGCAGGTCCACGCCGAGCTGCACAAGCAACGCGAGCTGATGAGGGAGACCAAGCAGCTCAACGAGTTCATCACGCAGGAAGGGGGCAAGCCACCAAAGGAGAGGTACACGATGGCGAACCGGGCGCTGCGCGACGGCAACAACGTCCGGGCCCTGAAGCTTTACTCGTCGGTGGATCCCGCCGAGTTGGACGCGGGCAAGGCGCCTCAGTACTGGGGCAACGTCGCGCTGGCCCTCGTCAGGAACAAGGAATACCCCGAGGCGGTCGAGGCCGCGCGACGGTGCATCAAGGAGGATCCTACGTACGCCAAGGGGAGGTATAGGCTCGGCGAAGCGCTGTTGAAGCGGGCGCGGACGTCCGAGCATGTCCTCCCGAACGTGCGCAAAGAATGGGTCCGCGGCGCCATCGACGAGGGTTTCAACGAGGCTCTTCGCCTCAATCCCGACATCGACAACGAGGAGACCAAGAGGTTGATATCGGACGGCGAAGTGTTGTTGCAGGAGCTGGACACGATCACCGAGAAGAAGGACGCGGCGACCGTGGCGGTGGAGGAGCGAGAAGGTACGAAGGATGAGGAGGAAGAGACCAAGGAGGGATCAGAGTCGGGCAGCGCCGACTCGGCAGACTGGGTGAAGGTCTCGGAACCCAAGGAGCGCGGGCCGAAGATTGTCTCGTTCGACGCGATCACCTCCGACGACGAGGACCACCCAGAACGCATCGCATTCATCGAGGCCATGAAGGAGCACGGCTGCGTCTGCGTCAGGTTGCACGAGAAGCTCGTCGCGCCCGTCAACGTCTTCGTCGAGGCGGGGGCGAGCGCGTCCGCTTTCTTCAAGCTCAAGGGCGCCATGAAGGCAAAACACAAGCCCATAAGTGGCTACGACCCACCGGCTCAGAGCGGCTACCACACGCGCACGGGGTTTCATCACCCGAGGGACACGCGCGCCAAGTCCATTCGCGGTATATCGTGCCTCAGGAAGGACGAGGAGGACCTCGAGTGCTTCGTCGTCGAGAACGAGTACGCCGCAGACTTTCCGTGGCCAAACGTGAAGTTCAAGGAGCGGCTCCTCGACGCTCACATCACCGCCAGGATGACCGCGAGCAAGTGCGGGGACGTGCTGATGACCGCCGCGGGCGTCAACGTCATGGACCCCGACTTTGACAGGAAGGCGGAGAAGTGCGGGTTGAAGGCGATGACGTGCAGGACCACGTTCGCGCGTCACCCAAAAATTGACACCAACAAGAGCATCTCTGGCCAGGCGACCATGCAGTTGATGCACTCGATGAACGCGGGAACGGCGGAGCCCACGCTCGTGTCCATCATTCCCCGCGTGGATGATCCCTCACGCGGTCGCAGACACTCGCAGGTGTACTTGGAAATGCCCAAACGCGGCGGCGGCGAGGGATTGGAGAAGTTGAGGTGGCCCCCCGCCGGCCAGGAGGAGAAACTCAGGGACTCTGTCCTCGTTGTCGCGGGCGAGTACCTCAACCAGATGACGGACGGAACGTACCCCGCGCCAAGGGTGTGCTACACCCGACGGTACGACTTTCCGGACTTTCCGGAGGATGTCGTGCGCGCAACGTATCGAGCGTGAGGTGGAGAGTCTTGACCCGAGCAAATAGCGATCTTTTTAGACTGGATGTTGCTTCAACCAAACCAAAACCACGGCGCACCAGGCCGGGTCGATCGTGTCATGTCGACTTTCGCGGCGCTTATATCGCCATCGGGTGCAACCATCGCGCGTGTATCGCGTCCTGCGGCCCGCCGAAGTGTTCGCCGTGTTGCACCGCCGGCGAGTTTGGAGTGGGCACCCCAGAAAACCGGGCGGGTCCGTGACACCTTCGTGTCGGGTTCAGCCGCGCTGGCGGTGAGTTTGGCTGTAGGAATAATGAGCATCCACGCTCCCATCGCGCACGCCTTCGTGCCAATTCGAGGGTGCGGCGACCCTGGCTCCCCGTACGATACAGGGGTGGAGGTTGTGGATCGGACTAGCTCGGGTACCACTGGGTGCGCGAAGCTGTATCAGCCCGGGAGGGCGGCTGAGGTGAGGGCGGTGGCCGCGGCGAAGGAGGCGGCGGGAACGACGTCGGGCACGTCAGAGAGCAAGCGTGACAGGACAGGAGACGCACCGAGTGGGCGATAGATCCGACCGCAACCTTATTACTGACGCTTGTTGTTGGATTTTAGTGTTCCTCGGCTCCCCCGAACTATTCAAACTAATCAGCGCAGACCTGCCGACCATGGAAGGCGCCGCCGAAGATACCGTCGTCGACGACACGGTGGTGAGTCGACCGATCCCGTCGCCCTCCTGCTCTCGGCTTGCCAGGCCGCGATACGCTCCGTGCCTCGCGCGCGTCTCCCGTGCATGCCCCTCAAACCCTCGAAATCCTCTTCGCTCACCCGCCGACACTCCCTCCTCGATCGCTCGTCGCAGACCGTGAAGGGCACCGCGCTGGAGACGCGCGGTGAGGTGACGGCCACGTGCTACGACGCATCCGGCACGCGCATGGCGACGTGCACCACCGAGGGAGCCATCCACATCTGGGACCGCGTGGACGGCCCGGACGGAGCCCCGGGCCACTGGCGCCAAACCGCCGCGTGGGCCGCGCACAGATCCGCGTGCCGCGCCGTCGCCTTCGCCGGCGCCGAGTTCGGCCGATGCCTCGCGTCCTCCTCCGACGACGGCACCATCTGCATGTGGCGAGAGGGCGTCCGCGCGCCGGGAGCCGCCGCCGCCGCCGCCGCGACCGCCGCGGCGGAGGCTGGGTCGTCCGAGTGGGAGCGATGCGCGCAGCTCAGGGATTCCACCGAGCCCGTGTCGCACCTCTCCTTCGCTCCCGCCGACCACGGCCTTCAGCTCGCGGCCGCCGGCGACGACGGCGCGGTCCGCTTCTACTCACCCTCCGATCCCCTCGCCCTCACCGGCTGGGAGCTGTGCAACGAGTCGGAGGCTCTTCGGCCCGGGGCGCGATGCGTCGCCGTCGCGTGGCGCGGGCGCGGCGTCGACGATGCGAGAGCCGGATCGTCACGATGGGTCTCACCCCACGATGGGTCTAACCCCGACGGATCTCACGGAACCCCGATGGGAGGAAGGACCACATCCGACGGGATCACGGTGCCGCCCGCGCTCGCCGTCGCCCTGCGTTGGCCCGACGGCGTCAACGCGGTGAGGGTGCTGTCGTACGACGAGGCGGCGATGCGGTGGAACCACGCGGCGACGGTGTACGAGGGACCGGCGGCGGTGAACGCGTTGGCGTGGGCGCCCGGGACGAGGGCCGGCGTCTTGAACGACGTCGTCGCGGTGGCCCTCGGCGCGGATGTGGGCCTGTTCCGCGTGGACACGATGAGTTTTGGGGGCGCGGCGTCGCTCGGGGCTGCGGGCGTCGCGGCGTCGCTCGAGGCTACGCTCTCGCACCCGGCGGTTGTGCGGGTGTGCGACTGGAACGCCGTCGGGGACACGCTCGCGACGTCGGCGGAGGACGGGAGGGTGCGGCTGTGGGCGGCGAACGTGGCGACGGGAGCGTGGGAGGAGCAGGCGCAGCTCGTGGGGGAGTGAGAGGGGAGTCGGGGGGGGCGGGGTAGCTGGTATCAAGTCAAGTGTTCTTGTCAACCATTCATCAAGCGTGTCCTCGGATAGGTCGAGTGACCACGACGCCTTTCTTTTCCCCGTCGTATCGCGCACTCCCAGCGGCGTACACGCACGACGCGACATGAACGCCAGTCAGGAGGACCTCGAGGAACGACCTTTGCGCATAGGCATAAACGGCTTCGGCCGTATCGGCCGACTTGTTTGCAGGGCGGCCCGCAACCGTGGCTTAACGACCGTGGCAATCAACGACCCGAAACTCGGGGCCAAGTACGCCAGCTTCCTCTTAACTCACGACACCGTCATGGGCCGCTTCGAGGGTGAGGTGTCCACCAGCACGGAGAGGGACGACTGCTTCCTCATCGACGGCGAGCCTGTGCACGTCACGCAAAGGACCGACCCGGGTGAGGTACCGTGGGGAGCTTCAGGGTGCGACTATGTCGTGGAGGCCTCGGGCAAGTTTCTGACCACCGCCCTGTGCCGGGAGGGTCATATTAAACGAGGCTCCGCCGAGCGCGTCATCATGACCGCCCCGAGCAAGGACGCTGACACGCCAATGTACGTCTTCGGAGTGAACCACGAATCTTATGCGCTGGATCAGCAGGTGGTATCCTGCGCATCGTGCACGACGAACGCGTTGGCACCGCTCGCGAAAATCATCGACGACAACTTTGGCCTTTCCGAGGGCCTGATGACTACGGTGCACGCGCTGACCATATCGCAGCCCACCGTCGATAGTGCCAACCCCAAGGATTGGCGCAGGGGACGCAGTGGCATGAACAACATCATCCCCACAAGCAGCGGAGCCGCCAGCTCTCTCGGAAGGATTCTTCCAACGCTCCGAGGAAAGCTCACGGGATTCGCTCTTCGCGTGCCTGTCGCAGACGTGTCACTCCTGGACCTCACGTGTGTCCTTGAGCGCCCCACGACGATCGACGAGATCAAGGCCGCGGTTAAGCTCGCCGCCGAGGAAGAGTTCGAGGGTCTTGTTCGATACACGGACGATCCGGTTGTCAGTTCTGACTTCATCGGCGACCCGAGTTCGCTGATCTTTGACTCAGCTGCCGCGGTGGCGACGTCCCCTCACCTCGTCAAGCTCCTCGCGTGGTACGACAACGAGTGGGGGTACAGCTGCCGCGTCGTGGACATGATGATGCACATGTGGGAGGCTGATAAGATGAGACAAGGGCTCAAGAATCCCGTGGCGTAAATGGAGCAAACCCGGGATGGTTTTTCAGCGAGTTGAGCAGATCTTGCGGTCGAATAGCGAGTTGAGCTCGTTCCTGTCAGTAATCCTTCACAACTCTCATGACAGTGAGTGCTGTGAACGATGCAAAGCTCAACTCGCGGATGAATCATCCCAGCCAGGCGGGCTAGAGCTACTGGCTCTGAGTGGCTATCCTTTGCGCGATCACGAATACCTCGCACGAGACAAACTATCATACGTCGCTTGAACGCTGCCTACTTCTCCCCGAGCGAGTCGCGCAACTTGTTGAAAGCGCCCTCCAACTCCGCGACTGCCTCCTCCGCCCCCTCCACGCCTCCAGCCTCCGCGATCTCCTTACCCATCGTCCTTCCCTCTTCCATCGCCTTCGACGCGTCCTCGATCAGCGCGCCGCCGTCCTGCGGCGGGTACACGCCCGCGCCCACGTCCTCGAGGCAAACCTGAAACTTTTTACTCGAGTCTAGCGCCCGCTCCAGCGCGTCGACGTCGCTCGCGGATCCCCGCACGATCGGCGCGACGATCTTGCGGACGAACTCGAACGACGCGGACGCAAACTCGGCGCACGCCCTGGCGACCCTCATCTCTTCCGCGGTGAAGTCCTCGTCGTGGAAGCGGAGGTCGTCCTCGTCCGGGTTCTCCGGGTTGCCGCCCTCGTCCTGCGCGCCCTCGCCCAGCTCGGACAGTTCGGTGCTCGTGTCCTTGATGAAGGTGGCGCTGCGCATGAGCGCCTTGGATATGGCGACGCGACCATCCTTTGGGAGCTTCTTGATGTCCTTGACCGCCTCCCAGCACTCGCCGAGCACAGCCCTGAGCGAGCCGCTGGGCTCGGCCGATTCGGTCGCCGTCGCCACGAGCCTCCCCGCGGATTTGCACAGCACCTTCGCCGCATCCCTGAGGCCCGCGTCGAAGGTCTTGCCCTGAGTGCCCATAGCTGACTGGCAGTACGCGATGAACGTGATGACGTTCATGTGAAACGCCTCCAGCGCGGACCCGGCGGCGTCCTCGGGCACGTCCGCGCCGTCGGCGAAGATCATCTGGATCTTCGTGGCGCCCAACTCCACGGCCGCCGCCGCGTCGCAAACCTGCCCGAACGGGGTGCCGCCTGGAACCTCCAGGGGCTCGTCAAGCGCCGCCGACTGGCTCGCAATCGCCGATACGACCGCGGCAGCCTTATCCTTGTTCGCCTCGGCGGCCGAACCCATATCGCTCTCCGTCGTGCTCGGCGGGTGTGTGCCGACTGCGAGAATTTCGGAAACTTGGGCGCGAGAGATGCGAAACGAGGGGGGAACCGCGACCACAGCACTTGTGCGCGGGTTCGCGTCGATCCCGGTCCGTGGACAGGTCGGGTTCGTCGTCGCCCGCCATGTTCGGTCCCGGTCGAACGGCCAGGGTCGCCGAAAACAGATTCGGCGCCAAGCCGTCCCCGACGCCGGGAGGGGAACGCGCGCCATCCGGGCTGTCGGAAAATAAGAGGGGCGGTGCCGCCGCGAACCACGACGGGCTGCTGGTCAACCTGGAGCACTGCAAGTACGAGTGCCTTCGCAAGGTGACAGCCGAGAACGGGTTCGAGGAGGTGGGCGACGACGAGCAGTACTGGGACCTGTGCTGGATGGACTCCTCCGTCTCCGAGGGGCGGGTCGCGAAGCTCTACCCGTTCCAGCGAATCAACCACTTCCCCGGCATGCTGGAGATCTGCCGCAAGGCGCCGCTCTCCCGGAACCTCCGGAGGATGCAGACCGCGCACCCGCGCGAGTACTCGTTCTCGCCGCAGACGTGGGACTACCCCTCGCAGCTCGACCTCTTTCGGAAGTACTCCAGGGCCAACCCCGACGCCGTGTACATCGTCAAGCCGAGCGCGGGTGCCATGGGCCGGGGCATCTACCTCGCGGCCGGCGAGTCCGGCATAGACAAGACGCACTCCGGCGCGGTCGTCGTCCAGCGGTACATGCACGACCCGTTCCTGCTCGACGGGTTCAAGTTCGACCTCAGGATATACGCGCTGGTCACGTGCGTGGACCCCCTGGCCGTGTACGTGTACGACGAGGGCATCGCCCGGTTCGCCACCACGCCTTACGCGGCGCCAAACAAGAGCAACCTGTCTCAGGTGACCATGCACCTGACCAATTACTCGCTCAACAAGCACAGCGCGACGTTCGTGAGCACGGACAAGGAGGACGAGGGGACGAAGCGGTCGATATCCTCGCTCTTCGCGCAGATGAAGGCGATGGGTCACGACACGGAGAAACTGTGGCGCGATATCCGGGAGGTTGTCGCGAGGACCGTGTTACCGATCCAGCCCCACCTCGCGCACTGCTACCACAGCTCCGTGAACAACGCACCGAGGAGCGCGAGCGAACGGGAGTCGGAGAGGGCGCGCGGCGCGAACGGCAGGGCGTCCGGTGCGACGCCGCGCGGATACGCCGACCTTCACGCCGACGACGCGAGCCCGGGCGATGAGTCGGGTAGGTCCAGCCCGTCGGCCGCGTTGAACGACGACGAGCCCAAGCCCAGCCGGTGCTTCGAGCTCCTCGGCTTCGATATCATCATCGACGAGAAACTTCGGCCGTGGCTCATCGAGGTGAACCACTCGCCGTCGTTCAACATGGACAGCCCGCTGGATGCGAGGGTAAAGTGCGGAGCGATTGGGGACGTGCTCAGGGCGTTGAACCTGGACGGCGAGGAGCGCCGGGCGTGGATCGAAGCCGAGAAGCGGGCGCAGAAGAAGAGGCTGTACAAGGCTGGGGAGACGCTCAAGAACGCGCGGATGGGGAGCGCATCCGTGAGCGGAGTCGGCGGAGTCGGCGGGTACGCGGATCGCGCGGCGGGGGTCGGATCGAGCGGATCGAGCGGCGGCGGCGGCGGATACGGCTCGATGATGGGCGGGTACGGGTCCGGGTACGCCACGATGGAGCGGCCGCGGAGCGGGTGGGGTAGGACGCGACCGAAACTCCCAATCCCGGTTTCCCACTCGCTCGACGACGATTCGTACGATTCGGACGAGGCGTCAAACGGGACGGTTGCCGGGTACGCTCGCGCAGCGCCGCCGCCGGGTTTAGGGGGAAGGCGCGAGAGGGCCGAGAGGGCCGCGAGGAGGCGTCCCGGGAGCGGGTGCATGGACGCGACGGAGCCGCCGGAGAGGCTCGGAGGGTTCACTCGCGTGTACCCGCCCGCGGGTTTGTCGCCGTCGGAACGGAGGCACGCGGAGACGCTCGACGCCAGGTTGCTGGCGCACGCGCTGTCGTTTTTCCGACCCGAGCCGGGGTGCTCGTGCGGCTCGTGCGACGCTCGGAAGCGAACGTCGGGTTTAGCGGGGGGCGTCGCCGAGACGTCGTACTCCGTGCAGCACACCGCGGCGCAACTCGAGCGGGTGTCCGTCGCGGGGGACGACGCCCCTCTGGACGACGCGCACGACGAGTTTCTGTCGTCGTTTCCGTTCTCGAGGGCAAACCCGAACAACCTGTCGCTGACGTCGGGGCGAGACGGCGGCGGGCGGAGGCGGTTCACGGATAACCTCTCGGTGAAGAGCTACGCGGACTCGTACAGTAGATTGGCGAAGAAGTACTAAAGCCCTTAGCAGCTAAATGTGAACGCGACGTGAGTTGTGGAGGAGCGCGATGTCTCTCGTCGTCGTCGGCACCTCGTTGGCACCCCGAGAGACCCAAGAATGTTTTCGCGGAACGACTGATCTCGGAGCTGAGCAATCTTTTTAGCCGCGGCGGGGCACCAGCCACATCATACGCACCGAGCGCGCCGAGACCACCCGCGGCGGAGGTGGTGACTTGGAACTTGATCTAAGGGATCCCAACCAGACTGCCATCGGACGTGAGCGCGGTTAAACAGGTCGCGTGACCGCAGGGGACGCTACGCCGGCAGGGAAGCAGGGAACTATGCACAGTACGTGCCCGCTTGTCAAGTTTTGCCGAGTGTTTTAACGCCCGGAGGACGCGCGCCATGGGCGGTGCGGCGATGTTTCGTCGGTCCGGTGATCTCGGTCGATATAAACACGTTCCGGGTGTGGGTGCCGCGGCGACCGTGACCCCGACCTCGCCTCGCATCGCCCGTGGGAGCCCCGGTTTCTACCGCCTCACGACGCCGATTCGGCCCCCACTCTCGCGAGTGCCTTGTCCCTTTTTTGGAACGCATGGGGCGCCGGGCGAGGTCGGCCACGAGCACCGCGGTTGAGCCGTCGACGACGCTGGGGACCCGGATCGAGCTCGTTTCATCCATCCCGGCGATCGGGGCGATCGATCGCGATCACCCAACGCTCCAACCCAACCCGACCCGCGCCCGCCGGCTCCTCCGCGCCCCACGGCCGAAAACCAGACGACACGAAAAAACCTGAGAACTTTCGCCCCAAATCGGGAATCTCATTTTCGCCCCCATCCCCCCCGCAGAGTACCGCCTGGTCGCCAAGAAGGGCGAGGGCACGTTCTCGGAGGTGCTCAAGGCGCAATGCATCAAGAACGGGAAGTACGTCGCGATCAAGTGCATGAAGAACCACTTCGACTCGCTGGATCAGGTTAACAACCTGCGGGAGATCCAGGCCCTCAGGAGGCTGTCGCCGCACGGGAACATCATCAAGCTCCTGGAGGTGCTTTACGACCAGCCCACTGGGAGGCTGGCGCTGGTGTTCGAGCTGATGGACATGAACATATACGAGCTTATCCGGGGCCGGCGGCACTACTTGGCCGAGGACAGGGTGAAGACGTACATGTACCAGCTCATCAAGTCGATGGACCACATGCACCGCAACGGCATCTTCCACCGTGACATCAAACCTGAGAACATTCTCATCATGGACGACTGCCTCAAGCTGGCGGACTTTGGATCGTGTCGGGGCATCTACAGCAAACAACCGTACACCGAGTACATCTCGACTCGATGGTACCGCGCCCCTGAGTGCCTGCTCACTGACGGGTACTACAACTACAAGATGGACATGTGGGGCGTGGGGTGCGTTTTCTTCGAGATTGTCTCCCTCTTCCCCCTCTTCCCTGGGACGAACGAGCTGGACCAGATCCAGAAGATCCACAACATCATCGGCACGCCGTCCGCCGAGTTACTGGGTAAGATGAAGCAGAGGTCCGCGCACATGGATTTCAACTTTCCGCAGAAGTCGGGCACGGGCATCGAGAAGTTGATTTCGCACGCGCCGCCCGAGTGCGTCGATCTCATCAACAAACTCCTCGCCTACAACCCCGACGACCGTCTGAGCGCTAGACAGGCGTTAAGGCACCCGTACTTCCGCGAGATTCGCGAGATGGAGAAGAGGCAGTACGCGTTGATGAACCCCAAGGCTGACGGCACGCTCAGCGGCAGCGGGGGCGACGACAGCCGCGCGGGCCACCACGGATCCGCGGCGACGTCATCGGACGCCCGCTCGGACAGGACCCGACGCTCGCGCGCGTCCGCGTCCGTGGCGAGCGCGTCGGTGCCCAGCATCGCGGGGAAGGGGATCGGCGACGGCGGGGGTTACGAACCCGCCGGCGGGCACAGGCGGTTGCAGGTTGCCGGGTCGCACCGGTCACACGCGGCGGCTTCGAGCGTGCACAGCGGCTACCACGCGGGCGCCAGCTCGTACCACGGCGGGTCCGACGCGAGCTCGATAATCAGCGCGGGGGGTATCTCGCTGGGAGGGGTTAGCGCGGCGAGGAGCGGCGGGTACGGGGGCGGCGGAGCGGCGGAGCTCGGCGTCCAGGGCGTGGGGCGCGGGAACGCGAAGCCGGGGGCGAAGGAGCCGGTCAAACTGGGCGTGGGTTACGGCGGCGTCGCGGGTTCGTCCTACGGGGGTTCGTCCTACGGGGGTTCGTACAAGAGCAAGTCCGCGGCGAGGGGCGGCGTGCGAGAGCGGATGGAGCCGCCGTCGGGGGTTGGCGGGCAGAAGGCGCCGGTGAGTCACCGCACGGACAAGTACGTCAGCCCGTACGGCCAGCAGCGACGCTGATGCACGTCTCTTAATTCAACCTAGCTAGGTTCATCGTCACGCATCCTCCTGCTCTCGCTCCTTCTTGCGCCTCTCCCTCCTGTTAAGGCCGGACGCCTGCATGGATGGGGTCACCTTCTGCTTCTTGACCTTTGGGGCGAAGTTTTTGTTGTTCTTGTTCGCCTCGATGACGCGAGCCTGGCGCTCCTCCTCCTCCCGCGCGTCGCGCTCCTCCTTGCGATCCAGCGCTTCGCGCGCGGAGAGGTAGAGGATACCGACGGTGATCACGCCGAGCAGCAGCACGGCGATGGTGAAGAAGATGGTGGTCACGATGCTCGTCTCCGGCACGCCGTCCGCGTCCAGCTCGGCCATCGCGGGCATCGCGGAGAGGAACAGCGCGGAGAGCGCGGTCACCGAGGCCGCGAGCGGCGCCTTGGATGCGACCTTGACCTCATCATACTCCACTCGTACCTCGGAGTCGATCGCGGTACCCCTCGCGACCGTCCACGCCGCGCGGCTCATCTCCACGCGCGCGGAAGCGGGCGGCACCCTCGCAACCAGAACCCTGGACCCCGATCGCGCGATCACCGCGACGCCCTTGGCCACGCGAGGCCTCGCTGCGCCCCTGACGAGGACTGGAACGGCGATCACACCCGTGACGATCGCGGAAGACATCTTTACCAGCGAGAACAACCGATGCTCGAGCTAGAGTGGTCGAGCCAGAGTGGGCTGCTCGCTCTGGATAAGAACTGAGTTTCGGCAGTTCGGGCTCGCATGCTTGTTTCGACTCGGGGAAATGCGCTGACTCGCCAGATTGAGGGACGCGATGAGCGGCAAGCCGAAGACCCCTGGCACGCTTCGGGGATTGCGCCGGCGGAAGTCCGGCGTCGCTCGGCCGACTCTCACGACTCCGATTCTCAAACAGGTAGACGACTCCACGTGGGCCAGGGTCGACGCGGTCGAGCTTGAGGAGGAGGATCCGGAGGAGGTGAATGCGCACAAGCTGCCGGTGTTCAGTTCGCGGGCGTTACCACCCTCGCCACGCACCGCTCCTCCCAGCGAGCGGCCGTCTTCGATGAACGACGCAACGAACACGAAGTGGTGGACAATTCGACAACCTTCGCCATTCGTCTCGGCCAGGAAGACGCCCACTCCGTCCCCGGCGCCGTCAAGGGAGCGCGACGAAAACGAGATTCCGACGTCGGGTACAGCTGTCGACGATCTGGCCTCGCCGAGAGTCAACAGTCGTGTGCGCAGACCCGCGCGCTCCGCTCGGAACAGATGCGATACTCCCTTGAGGAGCCTCGTGACCGCCGACATTCTGTGCTTGGAGCCCGCCTTGGGTGCCTCGCCCCGACCGTGCGCGTCTCGAGGGCTGAAGAGGCGGCGCGTCTCGGAACGCGTTGTTGACCATGAGACTGCCTCGGTGGACAGCCCGGCGATTCGTGCCGTGAGCCTGGGCGCGGGTATCCTCTCCCTGCTCCGAAAGGGCGCCGCGATCGACGCCGCGGCGGACGAACGAAAGAGACGCTTACCCCCGGGCTTTTCGGTGCGCGAAGCGACCTCGTTCGACGACGCCGCGCTCCAGACGCTGTCGACGGCGTTTGCCGCCGAGGACCCGAGGGTGGGGAAACTGCCTCGAGGCGGTCCCACGGGCGGGGTCCGAGGCCGGGCGCACGTGCTCGACGACGCGGAAGGTGAAGCGATCGGGTACACGCTGACGTTCGAGAACGTCGCGCCGCCGTGGGATATGGAGAGGAGCCTCGAGCTTCCGCCGAGGCTGGCGCACATCTTCATCCTGCGCGGCTGGCGCAGGCGGGGCATCGGAACTGCGTTTTTCCTCTGGTGGCGGGACCTGTTTGGCGCCACCGTGAGGCTGTTCGCGGTGGACACCCCGTCGGAGGCGATGAACAGGGTGTTGGTGAAGGGCATGTGCGTGCAGACGGCGACGCGGTCAGGGCACAACGCATCCGCGGTGCATTTTCACTCCAGGGCAATGGAGAGGACGTAAAGTTAGATAGCAAAGGCGTTCGACGCCACGCAGGGAACAGCCAGCATTTGCTCGCTCCGCTGTTTTTGACGATTTTGAACCACGGCACCCCCCTCAGTTGCGGGCACCCCGCCGCGATCATGGCCCCGAGCGAGCTTGACCCGCCGGGTATGTCAGATGACTTCTATAGCGCATCTGTCGTTACGCTCACCACGAACATCGACGATGCGCGCAACAGAATCGCGGCGAGCACCACCGAGCATCTCAACCAGCTGCGACGGAAGGTCGAGGTCGACGTCAAGTGGATGAAGAAGGAGACGGAGGCTCGCTTCGTGCAGCTCGAGTGCGAGGCGAAGGAGGCGCGGGAGCTCATCGCGACGCTCCGCGCAGAACTGACTAATGCCGAGAAGAAGGAGGCCATGGCGGTGGCGGAGGCGAGGAAGGCGCGCGCTGAGCTGGACGAGCTGCGAGATTCGGTGCAGTCCGGGAAGGAGCCCCTCCGCGCGGAGCTCGAGATGTGGAAGGAGAGCAGCAGGAAGTATCGCAAGAAGCTTGAACACTCGGAGCAGGCGCTGGCGCGTCTGAAGGCGCGCGCGGGCGCGGCTGGGTTCGTCGAGGCCACGCCGCCGCACCATCACGCCTCCGCTTTTCGCCCCCCCCCCAAGCGGGTCAGGATAGAGGAAACGATGAATCTCGCCGCGCCGGCGCCGGCGACGTCGCCCCCGCGCCAAGCGGATCCGGCGGCGCCCGAGTCGGATGCGGACCCCTCACCGCCGGACGTCGACCCCACGCTGGCGCAGATGCCGGCGCCCGCGGTGCCGGACCCGGGCGCGAGATGGCGACGCAAGGGCGCCGGCACAGCTGGCGGTGGCACAGCTGGCGGGCGGGTCGCCGCGCTCGCCGCCGAG